>Ga0207996_1000272_pt1 | contig 48103 bp, 44 predicted proteins | sample AntAceMetag02UKG_FD_184773 | JGI IMG/M metagenome (GOLD analysis project Ga0207996, IMG submission 184773) | Saline lake microbial communities from Ace Lake, Antarctica - Antarctic Ace Lake Metagenome 02UKG (SPAdes) (version 2) | ecosystem: Environmental > Aquatic > Non-marine Saline and...
CGTTATAAACTATTCATTACCGCAAGACCCGGAGTTATATGTTCATAGAATAGGCCGTACAGGAAGAGCAGGAAATGAGGGCACTGCTGTTACATTTATTACTTCCAGTGAGTATAAGGGGCTGATGTTCATACAGCGGTTCGCTAAGACTGATATTAGAAGATCAAAGATACCAGAAGTAGAGGACATTATCAAAGCCAAAAAGAAAAAAATATATGATAATCTGACCGCTATTCTGGAAGACGAGATTGATACTAAATATTATAACTGGGCTAAGAAATTACTTGAAGATAATAATCCGACAAAAATATTAGCTGCCATACTTAACTATAGCTTTGAAGAAGAACTTAATCCTGATTCCTATGGTAAGATTAAAGAGGTGGGCTCGAAGGGAAAACAGCTTGATCAACAGGGTAAAGCAAGGCTTTTTGTCGCAATTGGTAAGAGAGACAAGATTAACGCCAGAAAACTTGTTGAGCTTATTATGAGCAAAGTTTCAATTAAGTCTAAACAGATCAGCGATATACAAGTAATGGAAAAATTCTCCTTTATAACTGTTCCTTTTGAAACAGCAGAGAAAATTGTTGTCAGTTTTAAAAAAAAGGGTCGTCAACCGCTGGTCTCTCACGCCAAGAAAAAATGAATTCAAACTGGTTTCTATAGGATATATCTTGTAACGTCAATATCTTCTACAAATCCTTCAAGCTTTTTCTTTACATACGCTGCATTTATGGATATTTTTTTGCCGCTTTTCTCAGGAGCCTCAAAGGATATATCCTCCAGCATTTTCTCCATAACAGTATAAAGACGTCTGGCTCCTATATTTTCCGTTGCCTGGTTTACCTTAAATGCCATAGATGCAATTTCACGAACAGCATCTTTTGTAAACTCAATCTTAACATTTTCTGTTTCCAGAAGTGCTATGTATTGTTTAATCAATGCGTTGCGAGGCTGTGTGAGTATTTTCTCAAAATCACCTTTGCTTAAACTTGAGAGTTCGACTCTTATTGGAAATCTTCCCTGCAGTTCAGGGATAAGGTCTGAGGGTTTACTCACATGGAAAGCGCCGGCTGCTATGAATAGAATATGATCTGTCTTTACCATTCCGTATTTTGTTGCAACAGTCGTTCCTTCTACAATAGGCAGTATATCTCTCTGTACCCCCTCCCTTGACACATCAGGCCCTGATTGCGACTTAACGCCTGCAACCTTATCAAGTTCATCAATAAATACTATGCCGGAATTTTCTACTTTGGATATAGAAGTAAGGATAATCTCGTCCATGTCAAGCAGTTTTGCCGCTTCTTCCTGAGTAAGAATACGTTTAGCTTCCTTAATAGCTACTTTCCTTTTCCTGCTCTGTTTCGGCATCATTTTGGAAAACATATCCTGAAAATTTATTCCCATTTCTTCTATTCCGGAGCTTGAGAATATTTCAACCATTGGCATTATGTTATTTTTGGTCTCAAGCTCAACCATTCTATTATCAAGCTTGCCGTCAGTAAGTCTCATTTTTAATTTTCCCCGCGTTCTTTTAATTTGGGCTTCCTTTTCCTTATCATCAGTTTTACTTTTTGCAGGAGGCAGAAGCAGATCTAACAATCTTTCCTCTGCAAGCTCAACTGCTTTTATTTCAACACGGCGGGTTTCGCTGTCCTTTACCATTTTCACTGCAAGATCAGTCAGATCCCTTATCATAGATTCTACGTCTCTGCCCACATAGCCAACCTCTGTATATTTTGATGCCTCAACTTTAAGGAACGGCACCTGAGCCAATCGCGCAAGGCGTCTGGCAATTTCTGTTTTTCCTATACCTGTTGGTCCGATCATAATAATATTCTTTGGAGCAACTTCGTCACGCAGTTCCAAAGGTAGTTTCTGTCTGCGCCATCTGTTTCTCAAAGCTATCGCAACGGACTTCTTTGCATTGTTTTGTCCGATAATATATTTATCCAGCTCCTTTACAACTTGCTTTGGTGTTAATGCATCCATTAGAATTTTCTCCCTATAGTTTCTCTACAACTATCTGATCATTTGTATATATGCAGATTGAAGATGCTATTGTAATTGCTTCCTTGACAATTTCTGCTGCTGATAGGTCTGAATGTTTTATCAGCGCTTTGGCTGCAGCAAGCGCATAAGGGCCTCCTGAACCTATGGCTAATACGCCGTCACTTGGCTCAATAACATCTCCTGTTCCGGATATAAGAAGCGAATAATCCTTATTGACAACAGCGAGCAAAGACTCCAGTCGTCTTAGAACTCTATCTGTGCGCCAGTCCTTTGCAAGCTCAATTGCAGCACGCTGAAGGTTACCGTTATACTCCTCCAGCTTTTTCTCAAATCTTTCAAACAGAGTAAAAGCATCTGCTGTTGCCCCTGCAAAACCAACCAGAACCTGATCATTATATAGTCTTCTTAGCTTTTTCGCATTCTGCTTCATAATAGTTTCGCCTTGAGTAACCTGCCCGTCACCACCTATAGCCACTTTCCCTTTATGTCTTACAGTAAGGATTGTAGTTGAGCGTGTCATTTTTTCTCCCTCCCTGAACTGGTTTTTAAATCACAAAAATTTTCATTAATATAACATCTTGAGGCTCTGCAAGCAATATGTTAGATTCCTTTATTATGATCAACTGGATTTTTCCGGCAATCGGGGCTTTTTTAATAGGTCTTTCCAAAGGCGGATTTGCCACAGGATTGGGAATGATAAGCACTCCGCTTGTGGCAACTGCTATGCCGGCGCGACAGGCTCTTGGAATAATTCTTCCTCTTCTTTGTTTTGCGGATTGGTTCACAATATCTATCTACTGGCGGAAGTGGGATCTTCAAGTCGCATTCAGATTGCTTATTGGTGCTGTGCCGGGAATAATATCCGGGATATTTCTTGTAGGCAGCATATCGGATAAATCTCTGAAAATAGGAATAGGTATTATTGCGCTAATATTCTTATGTCTTCTGATTATAAGACAGAAATGGTTTCCTAAGAAAAAATATGCACCTTCCTTATTACATAGTCTGGCTGTAGGATTTATAGCAGGTTTTACCTCCACACTAGCGCATGCTGCCGGACCTATTATTGCCATATTTCTCTTAGCACAGAAGTTTGATAAGCAGAAATTTGTTGCAACATGCGCAATTTATTTTGCGTTAGGAAATCTATTGAAAGTTCCTCCATATATAATATCAGGTGTGCTCAATATGGATATTTTTCTAAAGAGCCTTTATTTCCTGCCAATTATTCCTATAGGAGTCCTGGCAGGGTGGTGGGCTAATAAGCATTTGTCTCAGAAGGTATTTGTGTATATCGTCTATGTCCTGCTTTTTGCTACAGCGATCAAACTGATCTTCTAATTTATTTCCGCTTTTGTCATTGCGAACTGAAGGTGAAGCAATCTCAGAGATTGCTTCATCGCTATGCTTCTCGCAATGACGAGTTTATATATTTTTTTGGAATTTTAGACAGTTTGAGGTATGGTAGCATTGAAGTATTTGAAACATTTTGATCAAGAAAGTTGTTTAACATAGTAAACATTCGATAGTTAATGTTAGACATACACAATATGGGAGAAATAGGATGTCAGAGATAAAGAAGATATGGAATAAGGGAGCTGCTGTATACGATGAACAGGTAAGGAACTTTCTTCCGTATCACAGATCACACGAGGTAATCGTTGACTTGCTCACTACGACAAAAATGATGCGGATTCTCGATCTTGGATCGGGGACGGGTATTGTTTCTGAGAAGATTCTCAAAGCAATTCCTACAGTTTCGATAACATGCATTGATTTCTCCGCCCGCATGATCGATGAGAGTAAACGTCGGTTAGCGCAATTTGAATCTCGCGTTGATTTTGTCTGTGCGGATTTTGCTGAATGGAATGTGAAACAAAACTATGATGCTATAGTAACGTGCAATGCACTCATTTATATGGGAGTCAATGTGGGTAAAAGTTATTCAAAATTTGCAGACTGTTTGGCACCCGGCGGATTATTTCTGAATTCAACGATTGTAAAATATGAAGCGGACTTGCCGAAATTTATGGAAAAATTATTCTACTCAGGATCTCAGTCAAAAGAGTCAGCTGATTTTGCACAAGGGCCTGGTAAAAGAATTTCTTCTCACTGTGGTCACTGTGGTGAGGATTCTCTTCTTGCGCCGTTGTCAATACAGGAGCATATCGATTTTATGACTAATGCAGGACTAAAATCTATCTGCGTATGGCAATACCTGTTCCAAACTATAATTATGGGAGTGAAGACATGAGCAAAGTCAGGCTGAGACCGCATCACATCGTTCTTGTGCTCTCCTGGCGTTTTGGGACAGCGCCCGAACGCAATGATCCAATATTTGCAGCGCTATTTGAGCCTGAGTTTCCAATCCGTCTTGTCGATTTCGTCAGCCAGATTCCCGACGATGCTCTTGTCGAAGTGGTTTCGTCTAATGACGATCTTTGCAGCGCAACGAGGTGTCCGTACTTTGGGCTCTGCGAAGCAGGATCCTACCGACAAGCTCAGGATATGATGATTGCGAAGGCTCCGGCAGATACACCGCCGAGCGTGACCGAGAAACTGCGTCACTCCAGTCCAGACGCAGAAGATGCCAAGGTCTGTCGGAATCTCGGAATTAAAATTGGAGTATCGTACGAACTAAGAGAATTGTATCCAACCAATGAATCGAGTGCGACTCCGAGTTAGTCGCGTTGCTTCGCTCTGCGGCTGACTCGAAGCGACACATTCTGATCGTTAAACGTTAATTCATTTTCGCACATCAAATACTAAAAACTGCTGGCAAATGATAGTATCATGTTATACTACCTCAATTTAGGAGTAAAAATTAGATAATGATGCTATTTAGAGAACTGGGAATTATTGAGCCTATTTTAAAGGCTCTCAAAAAAGAAAATTATATTGAGCCTACATCAATACAAGTTAAAGCCATTCCACTCATTCTAAAAAGAAATGATGTATTAGGTAGCGCTCAAACTGGGACAGGTAAAACTGCTGCTTTTGCTATTCCAATCCTGCAGCACCTCTTTCTTGCCCGTCAGCAAAATAACAACCCGCGCAAAATTAAGTCGCTCATCGTAACTCCTACACGCGAATTGGCGATTCAGATTGCAGAGAGCTTTACAACGTATGGAAAATTCACAGGAATTAAAAATACTGTCGTTTTCGGTGGTGTGAAGCAAGGTGCACAAACGGATGCACTTCGCAAAGGGGTCGATATTCTCGTTGCAACACCTGGAAGGCTTCTGGACTTAATAGATCAGGGTTTCATCAGATTGAATACCATTGAATACTTCGTACTGGACGAAGCTGACCGGATGCTAGACATGGGTTTCATCAACGACATTCGAAAGATCATCGCCAAATTACCAGTGAAACGGCAGTCTTTGTTTTTTTCAGCGACAATGCCGAATAATATTGTAGAACTTTCAAGGAAAATTTTAAGAAATCCTATGAAAGTTGACGTAAGCCCCATTTCCTCTACTGCTGAAACTATAAAGCAATATCTGTATTATACCAATAGATTAAGCAAGAAAGATTTGCTGTGCCATATACTTCAGGAGCAAAAAATTGATCAGGTATTATTGTTTTCCAGAACAAAACACGGTGCTGACAAAATAGAGCGTTACCTAAAAAAACATAAGATTAAGTCAGCAGCTATACATGGTAATAAAGCCCAAAATCAAAGACAAAAAGTCCTGGCGCAATTTAAAGCCGGAGAAGTTAGAGTATTGGTGGCAACAGATATTGCCGCAAGAGGTATTGATATTGACAAACTAAAATATGTCATAAATTATGATATACCGAATATAGCCGAAACATATGTCCACAGGATAGGCAGGTCCGGTAGAGCAGGGGAGGAAGGTAATGCTATATCCCTTTGCGAACCTGAAGAAAATGCTTATATAAAAGACATCGAAAAATTAATAGACCAGAAAATAGAACTTGTCAAAGAAAACCCTTATCCTCAAACAGAAAAACCAATGACAGTAAAAGAAAAAAAGGAATGGGACAAAGAGAAACAACAAAGAAGACAAGAATATTTTTCCGAGAAGAATAAAAAACAAAATAGAACAAACTCATCAAGGTTTTCCAGACAATCCAGATGATGTTACGAAATCAATATAACATTGTAGTTATCGGCGCAGGGCCGGCAGGTTTAATTGCGGCTATCGAGAGCTATAAGTCTTCCGAAAAGATATTAATTCTTGAAAAAATGCATAATCCGGCACTGAAACTAAGAATTTCAGGAAAGGGACGATGCAATATTACCAACGATGCTGTATTAGAGGATTTTATTTCACATTTTGGCAAAAACGGAAGGTTCCTGAAGTTTGCTTTCGCAAATTTTTTTAATACAGACCTTATTAGATACTTTGAAAAACTGGGTGTTCAGTTTAAGCTTGAACGAGGAGGACGTTACTTCCCTAAAAATGATGATGCAGGGGAGATTGCAAACGCTTTGCTTAACAAAGTAAAATCGCTGAATATTCCCATTTCTACTAATTCAGAAGTAATAAGTATTACAAAATCAAAGAATAAAAAATTTACTATTACAATTAATAAGAATACTCAACACATTCAAATAAAAACGGATAAAATTGTGCTTGCAACCGGAGGCAAATCGTATCCTGGTACCGGTTCGACAGGAGCAGGATTTAAGTTAGCCTCTCAACTTGGACATACAGTTACACTTGTTTCCCCATCTCTTGTGCCCATTGAAACCAAAGGTAATACTGCAAAAAAGCTTCAGGGATTAAGCTTAAAAAATGTAAAAGCGCAGGTATGGTGTGAAAACAAGAAAGCTGATGAACGGTTTGGTGAAATGTTGTTTACTGGCTTTGGGATTTCCGGTCCGATAATTCTCTCTTTGAGCAAAATCATTGTGAAACTGATTGATAATAAAGAGAAGGTATTCGTTTCTATAGATTTAAAACCTGCTCTTAGTCACAAAATGCTTGAGCAAAGAATAACTAGAGAAATAAATGAGCATATCAAACAGGGATTTAAGAATTTATTGAAAAAACTACTTCCGGGAAAATTAGTTCCGGTATTTATCGAGAAATTAAAAATTCCAGAAGAAAAGCAACTGAGCCAGATTAATTCTGAAGAACGCAAGAAACTGAGGATGCTGCTGAAAGAGTTTCAATTTGAAGTAACAGGTTACAGGTCATTTAATCACGCCATTGTAACATCCGGAGGAATCTGCATAAAAGATATCAATCCTCAAACAATGGAATCAAAACTTGTTAAGGGTCTATATTTTGCGGGCGAGATTATTGACGTTGATGCTGATACAGGTGGATTTAATCTGCAAGCTGCTTTTTCGACAGGATGGATTGCAGGGACAAATGGGATTCATGCTCTTGGATGAGCTTTTTTATACGTTCTTTTCAGTTTTTCGGGTGTAAGATGAGTGTATATCTGCGTTGTTGATAAACTTACATGTCCAAGCAGTTCCTGCACAGATCTGAGATCAGCGCCAGCATCCAAAAGATGTGTTGCGAAACTGTGCCTGAAAGTATGCGGAGTGATTCCTAACGCTTTTGGGATTCCAACAATGTGCTTACGTACAATTCTCTCAACACTTCTTGAAGTAAGCCTGCCTCCCCATTTATCAAGAAATAATGCTTGCTTGTCCTCAGTTATGCCGATATTTTTATTATTAAATAATGTGTTTCTAACAGCAGAATATCTGTTTATTATATCCAGTGCTGTATCCCCAATAGGAACAATGCGTTGTTTGTTTCCTTTGCCCTTAACCTTTATAGTTCCACCGCCAAAATCTATGTCATAGATATTAAGTTGCGTAAGTTCACCAACTCTTATGCCTGTTGAATAGAGTGTTTCAAATATAGCTCTGTCTCTTATCCCTAATGCATTATTTTCATCAGGTTTTTCTATTAATTTAATCATGCTTTCCACAGTAAGAAATCCCGGCAATTTTTTATCGGGTTTTGGGGTGGATACAGCCAGTGTTGGATTTGTTTTTTGATATCCTTCTCTTACAAGGAACTTAAAAAAAGACCTGATTGTAGCGAGTTTTCTTCCTATGGATTTATTTGAGCATGCTTTATTTTGTAAATGCGCCAGAAATTTTCTTATAGTTCTGTGTGTAATCTTTTCCAATTCTTCTTTATCTGATTTTAAGAATTCTAAGAATTGCTTAATGTCAGATGAGTAAGCTTTAATAGTGTATTCTGACGCATTGCGCTCAATTTCCAGATATGTAATAAATTCTTTTACGTATGCTTTGATATCCATAGCTTTCTCAGTATGTCCAAAAAACAAGGGGTTGAAACCCCTTGTTCAATGGGTGTATGTTTTGATTTTTACTTTATCGGAATTTTTGATATAAAACACATCTGCTACTAATGCCTTGGATTTCTTATATCCTATCCATTTTATCCTAATAGAAAACGTGTCAGTCTGCAGATTTTCAGAAGCCAGTCTCCACCACCTTTCTATTTCTGCAATAGCCTTCGGAGAGTTGTTTTTAACTAGCTCTCTGAATATTGAATCAACAAAAATCTCTATAAACCCGATTTCTTTATCAACCCGTGTTTTTAGAATATATTCACTGCTATCGTATAGTATGCGCGCAACTTTCTTATCAGCCTGTGTGGATCCGTGCCATCTTGGCATGCGCGAGATAACTATACTTGGATCCTTGTTTGTTCGCTCATGCAAGCCAATAGATATCTGACCCTTCTGTTTGCAAAAAGCTGGATGTGTCTCAAATAAGATTAGCAGAAGCAGTATTATAGTATTTAACGTTTTCATAATTTCTCCTCGTGATATTCATCTTCAGTATTCACAGCCCAAATGTTGTGCTTTGCTTTGATATTATTGATAATGTTTTCAACAGCCACCATTGCTGTAAGCATAGAATGGTCTTGATTATTATACCTATGCATTCCATTTCTGCCTATTAAAAACAGGTTTTCGAATTTATCGGTAAAGTTTTTAATCACATAAAATTGGTCGTATGCGCCAAAGTAAGCTGGATAGGTTTTTGGCATTCGAATAACAACTTTATCAAGCACATCTTCTTTTTCTATAATATCAATTTTAGCTAATTCATCAATTGCAAACTTGGCAAAACTCTCATCCGACTTATTCCACAGGTCATCTCCTTCATTACAAAAATATTCTAATCCTATCCATACAGTATTTTTATCTTTAACCATGTAAGGACTCCAGTTATTAAATATCTGAATCCTGCCAAGTTTTACGTCTCTTTCTTGAATATAAATCCAGTTATCAGGAACAATATTATTAATAGTTTCTATTCTGGTTTCATTCTTTATTTTTAGCTTCCTTAGGAGTAAGCCAGCTGTTATAAAATCACGATATATCAATCCATTGGCTACATGGCGGACCTCTCGTGGGACGCCATTCTGAAGAGATTCTATTAGTTCTTTAACAGGCATTGTTGAGAAAAAATAATCTGATGTTTTAGTTATCAGCTTATTAGTGGTTTTCTCTTTTACAACAGCTTCCACTATTTTATTATCACGGTGCTTAAGGCCAATTACTTTATGGTTCAGATATATTTCTCCGCCCTTTTCTTTAATGATTCTGGCAACTTGTTCCCACATTTGACCAGGACCCAGTTTAGGATACATAAATTGCCCAATTAGACTGGTCTCTGTATTTTTCTGCTTTTTCACAGCATGAAGCAGCGCTTTACTAATAGACAAACCTTTTATTCTTTGTCTGCCCCATTCAGGTCTAATTCTATTACAAGGAATTCCCCAGACCTTTTCCGTATAATCTTTAAAGAATGTAAGATACAGCTCTTTGCCAAATCTGTTGATAAAAAAGTCTTCAAGAGATTCTTCGTTTTTTATTGGAGAAAATCGTGTTTTGATATAGCTCAGGCCTATCTTAATAATTCGCATAAATCCAAGATTTGAAAAAGTATTGAGATTCAAAGAAACAGGATAATCAAATAATTTTCGCAGGAAAAAGATTCTTGAAAGCCGGGTGCGAGTTAACATTTGAGAAGGAAGTATATTCTGCCACCACTGCATAACTCTGTCAGATTTAGAGAAAAATCTGTGCCCCCCTATATCTATTCTATTGCCTTTATAATTTATTGTCTTGGAAATACCGCCAATATCTTCTGTCATCTCATAAATAACAGGTTTGATATCTGTTTTATTTAGCAGTTCGTAAGCTGCAGTTAGACCTGCGGGACCTGCTCCAATTATAATAGCTGTTTTTTGATCCGGCATGATGTTTCCCTTGTATCATAACTCATGAGATATAGATAATACTTCTCGTTAGGTACAATGCTTTTTTTGAATTCTTTAATTTTGACAATAGGATTTAAAGTAGAGGATATATCAAGTTTGTAATTCATAATAAGCAATATGTCTTCTTTTCTCTGTAGTGAGAGTTCCTGAGCTTTTTTAAGAATTTCATGGGCACTGTGGTCACCTCTTTTGTTATTCCAGATAATGAAAGAGCCGAATTTATTATTCTGAGTGTAATAAATTTTGCGATTAAGATAACCAGCTACAACAGATGCTGGAAAATCCATATCTCCAAGCATTAACATATTATTCATTTGCTTGTCTTTAATAAATTTTGCTGTTTCTTTGCCTGCAGAAAATGGGTAAAACCAATCTACACTACTTGCAATAATGCCTAAGATGAGATGAATAGACAGAATCACAACAATAAACCTGTTTTTGTGTTTTTTGCAAAACCTAGCCAGATTGTTAAATAATCGCGGTTTTAGTTTTATATCAGTGTAATAATCTGAAATCCATAAACATGAGATAAACAAGATAAACAGATGTCCATGATGTCTTAACTCACCAAAGTGTATAATGTAGGAAAACATTAGAAGCCCAATAGTTGCAGAAATATATAAAAAAATCACAACAGGCTTTCGCACAAAAAGCAAAAGAGAAAAACATAACAGAATGATGGATAGGATTGCACTAGGGATCCGGGAAGGGAGTATTGTGGAAGTAATAAATTTAGTATTCATGAATTCCGGTACAGGAATATAACTTTTCCATGGAATTGCAATTACATGTGTAATACGCCTTGTATCAATATTTATTCCCCAGACTCTTCCTCCGCTGTCAATGGGCTGGATAAGTTGGAAAACAGAACCTATAATGCCGAGAATAAGTATACATGCACTGATAATAAGCTCCGTTCTTTTTGCACCCAATGATTTTCGCAGGTTTTTATCAAGAACATATTCCATGATCAACGTAAATCCAAAACAGATAGCGATCATTAAGCCGTAGACACTGGTTTGAGCAAGCAGGAATAGAATACAGGATAGAACGAGGTAGTTTTTGGTACGGGTTCGAAATACTGCGCAGAAGCAAAAGATAAACAGAACACCCATTGCATAATTTCTACTTATGGCAGCGTATTCATAAAGAGGAAAGTAACCAAAAGCAAATAATATCTTTTGCAACTTTGTAAATGGCGAAAATCTTGTAAAAATGTATATTGTCGTTGTAGCTAATAGTAAGTGAAAGAATTGCATTGCAATTGGCTGAGCTGTAAACCTGCTGATAAAGTAAAGGCACATATGCCACAACGCAGGGTGTCCTTCGTATCTCAGATTGCTAAACAGGTCCATAATGGAGACACTATCCTTGGCAATGAGCCAGGCTTGCAGTTCATCCCGCCACATTTCATGCGTTAAGATATTTAAAAGTCCAATGCATAAGAAACTTAAAACTAACAATCCTATAAAAGCAGAGTTATTGCTTAAAAGTGAGTTAAGGGTCTTTTTTGTAGAATTAGTGATTTTTCGAACAGCAGTCATTTATTTATTATATATTAGGATTATAAGAAAAACAATTGGCAGATTGTGTACTAAATGCTATAATAATTTTAAGAATAAGAAAATGAAGCTTATTTAATTATGAGTATATCTGAAAGAGGAGCCGAAAGGCGAAAATATCCGAGAGCTAAAGCCGATTTTCATGCAGTGATAGATAATGGTTTTGAAGCAGTAAAGACAAAGGTTGATAATATCAGCTGTTCAGGCATTTATTGTGAGGTAAGCAAAAAAATCCCCTTAATGACAAAGCTTGATTTAAACATGTTAATTCCGACAACTTTCCCATCAATGGGTGAGTTCTTTCGTGTCCACTGCAGCGGCGTTGTTATTCGTGCAGAACTGTCCAAACATAAAGGCAAATATAATATAGCTATATTATTCTCCGACCTATTAGAAGGCGCAAAAAATAAACTATCCTCATATATTGTTGCAAAGAATTTGAGCAACAAGTCCTAGTAAAGTCTTGTCTTAATCCTTGACATTCAGTAATAGTTCCTGTAGTTTTTATCTTATTCTATGTTTAGAACATTCTAAACGCAAAGAAACATAAGGGTATTTTATTATGAATTCAGAAATAGAAAAAGTACGCGACTATTTTATTGAAATTGCCGGAAGCATGGCAGGAAATCTCGGGTTGAATTCAATTGCCGGTCAGATGTATGCGCTTCTATATATCTCTAGTGAACCAGTCTCACTTGATGAAATCACACACATCCTGAAAGTAAGCAAGGGAAATGCAAGCGTGAATATCCGTGTGCTTGAAAGATGGGGCGCGGTAAAAAAGGTATGGGTAAAAGGAAGCAGGCGTAATTTCTATAAAGCGAATGAAGATATTTTAAAAATAATTACAAACTGTCTTAAAGAAGGATTGACAAAGAGAACAAAAGAGATAGATAGTGAATTATTTCGAGCAGAGCAAATGATTCAAAGCGCAGGAAAGCAGCTTAATAAAGAGGATAAGAAAATCACACATGTATATAAACAAAAGATTTCAGATATCAGGAAATTGTCTGTGAAGGTGGAAGAGTTGTTGAAACTCGTTCCATAAAGGGCGGAATTATGAAAGAAACAAGAAGCTTAATCCATGATTGGTATAAAATCAGACTGGACGATCAGAGTAGTCTGGGTGATTCGCTGATTTTTTGTGGTTTGAGTCTCTGGGATCTCGTTGAGTGGGAGATACAGTATGATTTTATAGATGGCATAATAGAAAACATGGAGTCTGGACGGCAAAGGATTTCCATCAGAAAAAAACTGAGGTCTATTCTAGCCAGATACTATGTCAATCTAAAAGCTATCCATCTAAAAAGACATGCACAGAGTTTAAATTTAGTAACTGACTTGGAAAAAGAGGTATCTGACCATAGAAAAATACTAATCATAACCTATGTTCAGAACCATATAGATACGATTGCTCCTGTTATTGAAGAGCTGGAGAAGGACAAGAAAAGTGAGATATTAATAATAGCATTTGGCGTAACAGATCAAAAACAACTTCAGTCAAAAAGAATACCTTATAAATTTTATAAGGATTATGTAGATAGAAAAACAAGAGCTAGGATAAAGGATAATGTAAATCAGTTATCAAAGACCTGGCATAAGGCAAGTAAAAATAGGGATTTCAGGAACTCTTTTACCTATAAAAATATGTCTCTTTGGGGGATGATAGAAACTGATCTAACATTTCTATTTAGATATCGATTCAGGGATATAATAAGCCAAATTGAGATTATAAATTCTATATTGACTATTGAAAAGCCTGATGTAGTAATAGCTTTAAATGACGTAATTATGCCAGGAAGAGCTGCTGTGAAACTGGCAAACTCACGTAGTATTCCTACTTTAACCATTCAACACGGTATTATTGCTTTGCCTTTTGGATATACTCCTGTATCTGCTCAAAAAATGGCGGTTTGGGGAGAGGCAAGTCAAAAATTGCTGGTTGGAATGGGAGAGAATCCGGCAAAATTATTTGTTACCGGTGCGCCTCAGTATGATGACCTGTTTAAACACAAAGACCTGAAGAATAGGCAAGCTGTTTTTCAAGATATTGACTTAGATCTAAGTACTAAAATGATTCTTCTGGCTACTGATTGCACAGAGTTGAATAAAACTCCTCAATTGCTGCCTTGTCTATTAAACACTATTGATAGTATTGATAACTGCTGCTTGGTTATCAAACCTCATCCGGGAGAGGGGAGAAAAAAGTATGAGAGATTTATAAAGAAGGGGAAACATAACGTAATTGTAAGTCAGGGAATTGATATGTTTGATTTGCTAAATGCATCCGATGCAGTAATAACTATTCAATCTACAGTTGGGCTGGAAGCAATTATTTTAGATAAACCTCTTATTACAATCAATCTGACTGGCAAACCAGACAATGTCTCGTATGCAGAGAGTGAGGTTGCCATAGGAGTACACAATGAGGCAGAAATAAATTCTGCTCTTAGGAAAACCTTAAATATTGATAAAATAACCGAAGAAACAGTTTCTCAATGCAGAGAAAAATTTCTGTCTGCACAGTTGTATAGAACAGATGGATGTGCAGCAAGGAGAATTGCAGATTTGGTTAAAAACATGTTTGAGAAAAATAGAAGGAGCTAAGCTATGCCAGTATTTGTCATTGCCGAAATAGGCATTAATCATAATGGTGATATTGAGATTGCCAAAAAGCTTATTGATGGGGTCGTTTATGCAGGATGTAATTCAGTGAAATTTCAGAAAAGAAATGTAGAGCTAGTTTACTCAAAGGAGTATTTAGATTCTTACAAGGAAAGTCCTTGGGGAACTACCAGGAGAGCTCAGAAAAAGGGCTTAGAGTTTGGGAAAAGAGAATATGATGAGATACATAGGTATTGCAAAAAAAAAGGGATTGAATGGTTTGCCTCAGCCTGGGATATAGATAGCCAGAAATTCTTAAAACAATACAATCTTAAATATAATAAAATAGCCTCTGCTATGCTTACTAATCTTGAACTATTAAGAATGGCGGCAGAAGAAAAGAAATATACGTTTGTCTCAACAGGTATGAGCGCATTAGAAGAGATAGAAAAAGCTATTCGAATTTTTAAAGATTGCAATTGCCCCTTTGAGCTTATGCATTGTAATAGTGTTTACCCAATGAAAAACGAAGATGCAAATTTAAAAGTGATTTATGCGTTGAGAGAAAGATATAGGTGTAATATTGGTTATAGTGGACATGAAGTAGGCAGAATAGTTTCGGCGGCAGCTGTTGCAATGGGAGCAACTTCTATTGAAAGGCATATAACATTAGACAGGACAATGTATGGTTCTGACCAGCCAACTTCTATAGAAATAGAGGATATGAAGAGGTTGATTGCAGATATTAGAACTATTGAGAAGGCATTGGGAGATGGAATTAAAAGAGTAACTCCTGAAGAGATGGAAGTAAGAAAGAAATTAAGAAGGCAATGATGTGAAAAGCAATATTGTGACAATTATACCTGCAAGGAGTGGGTCAAAAGGAGTGCCTAAAAAGAATATCAAGCTTTTAGGTGGCTATCCATTATTAGCTTATTCAATAGCTGCGTCAAAACTTTCTTCAAAGATTGATCGTACAATAGTTTCCACAGATTCTCAAGAAATTGCTGATATTGCCATGAGATATAGCGCAGAGGTACCATTCCTGCGTCCCGCTGAAATATCGCAAAATTTTTCTACAGATTTAGAGTTTTTTCAACACGCTATTAGCTGGCTCAAGAAAAACGAGAATATTATTCCTGCCCTTTTAGTTCAGCTAAGACCAACCACACCACTTCGAGTACCATCAGAGATCAATCGCGCGATTGTCCATATAGAAGAGCATCCAGATTCAACTTCTTTAAGATCAGTACATGAGCTTGCTGAGCCCCCTCAGAAAATGTTTCAAATTGATGAGAAAGGGTTATTGAAAGGGTTTTTCCCTGATAATCCAAAAGCAGAATACTACAATTTACCAAGACAGTTATTTCCTGCGGCTTACCATCCAAATGGTTATGTCGATATTATCAAAACAAGTTTTGTTCAGAAAACTAATTCTCTGCATGGTTCAAACATGTTAGCCTTTGTAACTTCAGTTGTTACTGAACTTGATAGAATTGAAAGTTTTGAATATCTGGAATATCAACTTAGAAAACATAGAAATCCTATTTATGAATATTTAGTAGAGAATTTTCCCAAGGAGAATTAAGCTATGGGAGGACACATCTTTAGCCATATACCAGAAAAGGTCCCTCTTGTGCAAACAAAATACCGAACCATAAAGACGAAGATTCCTGTTCCTGAATCTATTCCCATATTTGAGGACCTTGAAAAATATGAGGCGAGATCTATGCATGGACAATTGCCTATAGTGTGGAATCGGGCTGAGGATTTTCAAGTATTTGATAGGTATGGAAATTGCTGGATTGATTTTACATCAACAATTTTTGTGGCTAATTCTGGCCATTCTAATCCCAGAGTTATTGGAGCATTGCAGACGCAACTTAATAGGAAGTTGATTCATACCTATACATTTGCTCACGAGATTCGTGCTGAATTTCTTAAGAAGTTAATGGAAGTCACCCCAGATTTTTGCGAGAAGGCATTTCTATTATCTTCAGGAACCGAGGTAACGGAATGTGCAATTAAATTAATGCGAATGCATGGTCAGACTATTAGAACTTCCAAAGTGGGTGTTATTTCATTCAAAGGTAGCATGCATGGACGGACAATGGCTGCTGAAATGCTCAAGGGCGATCTACAATCTAATGCTTGGATAGGATACACAGATCCGAATATTTACCATTTACCCTTCCCTTATCCCTGGAGTGAGAAAGATACTTTAAAGGATTATGATTGGGCTGAACATTTCCAAAGGGATATAAAAGCTCTTCAGGGAAAAGGGGTGAATTTTAACAATATTTGTGGCTTTATAATTGAATCATATCAGGGCTGGGGAGCAATTTTATATCCAAAGGAGTATATGAAAGCGCTTGTTGATTTTGCAAAAAGGCACGATATATTAGTAACATTTGACGAAATTCAGGGCGGTTTTGGAAGAACGGGCAAATTATTTGTATATCAGCATTATGGTGTTGAGCCTGATTTGATCTGTATTGGAAAAGCATTAGGTGGAGGTTTGCCTCTGTCTGCTGTAGTGGGGAAAAAAGAGATACTAGACTTACCTGAAATTGGTTCAATGAGCAGTACACATTCTGCAAATCCGCTTTGTTGTGCTGCTGGCTTGGCCAGCATAGAGGAGATACAGTCAAAAAATCTCACAGAAAAATCTGCCAGGAAAGGAGAAGTCTTACATTCCTATTTGAATAGACTAAAAGATAAATACCTTGATTATATTTCTTATGTTCTTGGGAAAGGATTATTAGCGGCAATTATTGTAACAAATCCAAAAACTCATGAGCCAGATGGGCCGCTTGCAAGCAAAATTTGTGAGAAAGCTATGCAAAAAGGATTGTTATTAGTTCATACAGGGAGAGAGTCTATTAAAATTGGACCGCCGTTGACTATTTCTGATGAAGCACTTAATGAAGGGATGGATGTATTAGAAGAGTCTATCGCAGAAGTAATTAGGGAGAGCAAAAGATGAAAGCTATTCGGCATACTGGAATTATCGTAAGTGATTTGGATAAGGTTCTTTGTTTCTACAAAGAAATTTTAGGTTTGAAAATTCAAAGAGAAATGAATGAGAGCGGTGAATATATGGACAATCTCTCCGGTTTAAAGGGTGTTAAGGTTAAAACAATTAAACTATCAGCAGATGATGGAACCCTTATAGAACTGCTTTACTATGAATCACATCCTCGAAAAATCATGAACAGGAATGTTTGCGATACTGGATATTCTCATATTGCTTTTTCAGTAAATAACCTGGAGTATGAATATAAAAGATTGAAGGAAAATGGTGTTAAATTCAACTCGAAACCCTTGATTTCTCCGGATGGTAAAGCAAAGGTTGTTTTTTGTCGCGATCCGGAAGGCAATCTTATTGAGTTGGTTGAAGAACTTAATAGATAGGATAAAATGATGGCTAATTATACAGACGTTATATATGATGAAAAAGTTCGTCCATATACCGAATATCCATTTAAATTATGCAGTCACTTATTCAATAAGTTTGACATGAAAAAAGAGAATAAGCTTCTGGATGTTGGATGCGGTAGAGGCGATTTCTTAAAAGGCTTTAAGGATTTAGAATTAGATGTATGGGGCTTAGATTATGAAAAATCTAATTCGCAGATGTTGAAAGACATTGAGGTAAAATACTCTAATATTGAAAGTGAATCTTTCCCTTTTGATAATCAAATGTTTGACGTGGTATTTTCAAAATCAGTTATAGAACATCTTTTTAATCCTGAGAATTTTATGAAAGAATGTTACAGGGTCTTGAAACCAGGCGGAAGAATTATAATAATGACTCCTGATTGGACTTCACAAATGAAAATTTTCTTTGATGATTACACCCATAGACAACCATATACTGTACCCGGCATTGAGGATATCTTAAAGATTTTTGATTTCAAAGAAGCAAGCGCGGAAATATTCTATCAACTTCCTGTTTTATGGAAATACCCGGTATTGAAAGCATTTAGTCGCTTATTGGGATTATTTATACCTGTAACGGCAAAATCCAGTATTAAATTTATTCGCTGGTCTATTGAATTAATGATTTTAGGAACTGGTGTTAAAAAAGAGAAGTAAGGAGACGAGTATGAAAAAAGATTTAAAGACAATTTACAACGAATGGTATAAAAAGGGTGCTTATGAACACTGTTTTACCTTTTTGCCGTATGAACATTCTATGACAATTGTTCAAAGTGCCAATTGGGAATGTCGTAAGGTTTTGGAAATCGGATGTGGTGAAGGAGACCTGGCAGCCATAATTGCCTATCACGGCGCAGATGTTACCGCAATAGACTATTCTAAAGAGGCGATTAAAATTGCAAAATCTAAATTCAATATTAAAAATTTAAGTTTTCATTGTACACAGATAGAAAAACTAAAAGATAAATTTGATGTTGTGGTGATGCAGGGGGTTTTAGAACATATTGAAAAACCTTTTGATATGCTGCAGTATATCAAAAATAATCTTTTAAAAGATAAAAATTCAGAAATTATTACAGGATGCCCGTCGTTTTTAAATCCTCGCGGTTATATTTGGATGACTTTACAATTATTGTTTAAAGTTCCGATGTCGTTGACTGATGTGCACTTTTTATGTCCGTTTGACTTTGAAGAAATTGCTAGAAAACTTGGTATGGCGCTTTCATATAAATCTTGTGACCAGTCATGGGGCGGTGGCCAGAAATTAATTATTGATTTCAAGAAAAGGTTAGTGAATGCGTTAAGAGACGCCAAAATGGAAGGAAATGTTGATGCTTTAATTGCGTGGTTAGAAAAAGCGGTGAAATACTCAAATAGCACAGAATACTCAGGAGCAATTATTGTTTATAGATTGTTTTTTGGTAGATAAAATGTACAAACGTTTTAATGGACTAACCACAGTAAATGTAGAATTAACCAGTCGGTGTAACAAGAATTGCTGGATGTGTGGAAGGAGAAAAATAGACAGAGATTATCCAGAAATTGCAATGAAGTATGGGGATATGGAGTTGGAACTAGCCGAATCTATAGCTAAACAATTGCCTGAAGGAATAATAGTTCAACTTCATAATAATGGCGAGCCACTTCTCTATCCACAATTTAGGAAAGCTGCTGGATTATTCAATCGCCAAATCAGATGTATGGATACTAATGGAAAATTAATAGTAGAGAAAGCTGATGAAATCATAGACAATCTGGATACATTAACAATATCTACATTTGAGCATGATAAAGAAGTAGATGAACAATATAAGCTGATTAAAGAATTTTTAATAATTAAGGGAAAGAGAAAGCCGAGTGTTATAATAAGATGCTTGGGGAATATGGACTTAGATAGATATAAGAAATTAGGATGTATCATCGCTACAAGAATACTGCATTCTCCAATGGGAAGTTTTAAATATAAAGGAAATCCGACAGTCCCGGAGATAGGTATTTGTCTTGATTTACTCAATCATATGGTTATTAGCCATGATGGAGGAGTATCTATATGTGTAAGATTTGATCCAGGCAGACTTGGAGTTATTGGAGATGCGAACAAAACCACTCTTATAGAAATTTGGAATAGCCCAAAAAGAAGAGAATGGTTAAGATATCACATAGAGGGCAGGAGGGATAAGGTACCTTTGTGCAGTTACTGTGAATTTTGGGGAGTGCCAACTGGATATTAATATGGATGAAAAGGGGCAAATAATTAAAGATGTAACACTGTACTCTGGTAGCTCTTATACTGCAAAATTTTTGAGTTTAGTTCAAGGAATTATCGTTGCCAGGTTGTTAGGCCCTTCTCTATATGGAATACTGAGAGGATTCTGGGTCATATTAAATTATGTGCACTATTCCCATTTTGGGCTATTGCAGGCTATGAGCAGAGAGATTCCCTATTATCAGGGGAAGAAGGACAATACAAAGGCAAGGGAGATAACCAATACGGTTTTTGGAACAAGTGTTCTTTTTGTAGGTATAGCCTCATTTATTCTTTTCTTAATATCTTTTTTTCTTAAATCCAAGTACTCAATGTCAGTAGTTACTGGTGTCAGAATTGTTGCCTTGCTTGTTATATTTCAGCACATCTACTGGTTTTATATGAGACTTTTAGAGGCAAATAAAAAATTCTTTCTAATAAGCAAGACAGTTATATTATTTGCTGTTTTAAGCTTTGTATTTACAATTTTTTTAGCCATATTTTACAAGTTGTATGGAGTGCTGGTAGCTTTGTTAATAACTTACATCCTGACAATAGGTTACATTTTGAAAAGTTCAAATTATCAGGTTAATTTTAGAATTAGTTTTTCTAAGTGCTTCCCTCTTATAAAAATTGGATTTCCCATAGTAGTGGTTGGACTCACCTGGATAATGTTGATCAGTATAGACCAGATAATGATACTTAGGCTGTTAGGAAAAGCAAAACTTGGGTATTATGGTATTGGGATTATGATATCAGGGCTACTGCTCTATATTCCGGACATTATTGCTAGGACTATGTATCCCCGCTTATTAGAAAAGTATGGAGATAAGAAAGATGTTGCTTATCTAAGAAAATATCTAGCTACTCCTACATTAGTACTTGCTTATCTGGTTCCAGTGATTGTAGGAATAGTTTTTATGTTAATGCCTCTGTTAATTACATATATTCTACCCAGATATAGTCCGGGACTAACAGCAGCTAAGGTATTAATCATAGGTACATTTTTTCTCTCCCTTTACTATGTGCCAAGTATCTTCTTAATATCGATAAGAGAGCAGAATAAAGTGATAAAGTCTCAGATTATCTGTGTATGTATAGCTATGGGTTTAAATTACTTATTTATAAGATTGGGATTTGGGATTACTGGGGTAGCTTTAGCCACAGGCATAACTTATTTGATATACACAACAATCGTTTTAAGTTTTGCTTTTTGCCATTATCTAAAAACAAGATGGCAATTTTTGAAATTTTTCACTCAGACATACGCTCCATTACTTTATGTCTTATTTATTTGCCTGGGCTTAGAACGACTTGTGGCTACCTATGGAAATACATCGTGGAATGAGATATATACTTACACAATAAAAATTACGATGTTTTTAATTTTGAGCTTACCACTGATTTACTACATAAATAGAAAAACGGAAGTTTTGCGTATGATTTTTAGATTAAGGGGAGAAAATGGAAGAAGATGAAGGTCTTATTAATTAATCCACCGATAAGAGAGTGTGCCAAACCATCTTGTTTTCCTTCCGGGCTTGGCTATATTGCTGCAGTTTTGCTAAAAGAAGGGCACAAAGTAGAGGTTTTGGATATAAACGCGTTCAGATACTCCAAAGAGGAAGTTGTATGCAGAATCAAGGAAATTAATTGTGATCTTGTAGGTATCGGAGGATTGGTAACAGTTTATAAGTATGTAAAATGGCTAATTAGTGCTATCAAGAGGGTAAACCCCAAGGTAAAGATAATAGTTGGAGGAACCCTTGCTTCTTCAATTCCAGATTTGCTATTAGAGAAGACAAAAACGGATGTTGCAGTCATTAATGAGGGAGAAATAACAATCAAAGAGCTAATAGAGGCAATAGCGAAGAACAAATCTTTAACTAATATTGATGGAATTTATTTTAGAGAAGGAGATGGAATATATAAGACTAAACCTCGGGAAGTAATTAAAAACATTAACATGATTCCCTTCCCGGCCTGGGACTTATTTCCTATTAAGCAATATGTCAATACCCCTGACCATCTCACTGGCCCAATAAGAAACCTGAATATGATTACGAGTAGAGGCTGTCCATACCAATGTGCTTTCTGTTATAGAAATTTTGGGAGAAAAATTCGGTTGAGATCCCCAGAAAATCTTGTGCAGGAGATGATTTTATTAAAGAATAAATATGGCGTGAGATTTTTCAGTTTCGTTGATGAGTTGTTTACAGTCAGTAAAACGCGTATTTATGAAATCTGCGATTTAATTATGAGGGAAAATTTAAAAGTTAAGTGGGGCTGTCTTAGCAGAGTCAATTTAGCAGATAAGGCAGTTCTACGAGTAATGAAGAGAGCTGGTTGTAATTTTATTGGCTATGGGATAGAGTCTTGGAGTCAGACTATTCTAGATAATATAAAAAAGCAGGTGACTGTGGATCAGGCAAAAGAGGCGATACGAATTACTCGGAAAGCAGGAATATTTACAAATACGACTCACATGATAGGAAATATTGGGGAAACACAAGAGACTATTCAAGAAACAGTCAATTTTTGTAAAGAACTAAACATAACTTTGCAATTTTTTTATGCTACTCCTTTTCCAAAAACTGCTTTATATACACAGGCTCAGAAAATGGGATTAATTCTAGATGAAGAGAAATATATTGAGAACTTAGGAGAATGCTCCAAATTTTCAATCAATCTAACCAAATTCAAAGATGAAGAATTAATTGAGCTTAAGAAGAAAGCAGAGGCAGAGACAATCTCTGCACAAGGAGGAGTAATACGAAGGGCATTGAATTATTATAAAAATTATGGAGGTAAGGCGTTTATCCAAAAAGTAGTAACTAAGCTGTTAGGCAGGGATGTTTACAAAGCTATGGAGTGAACACCTTCCGATTATTAATTGGAGTTAATAATTTCTAATATATTTGGTTATTTGTTGAAGATGCTCAAATCGGAATTTTTTGTAAAATGAAAATGAAAAAAATAATCCTTCTAGTCATTTTCTGTTTATTAGCTGAGCTTGGTCTTGGAGTGAGGCTTTATAAAGTTTCCCCTAACGATCCCTTACAGATGAGACCTCTTTTAAGTTCATTACTCCTGACCAAGGTGTCTAACGTTGAAAGCGACTTAGACAAATTTGTTATTTTAAGGAAATGGGTAAGAGGTCAGTTCAATGTAGGGGCATCTTCTTCTTTTGAGCTAAATCCAGTAAAGATGCTTGGAACTAAGCACAAGCATTCTGTTATATGCGACTCTTTTTCGAGACTATACTATCTTGCGTGTAAAAGTGTGGGACTTAAGGCAAGGATTCTTCATCTAAATACAGAAGATAATCAGGGTCACTATGCTAATGAAGTGTGGTTAGGAGATTCCAAGAGATGGATATATATGGATCCTATGTATAACACCGGAGTAGTTGTGAATGGAAGGCTATGTTCAAGTCTGGAGATCCATCAGGCTTTAGGAACCAAAATAGAAATTAGTTTTAGCCACAATAAGGCTACTACATTACCTGTGCCTGGTAAAGACTTACTATCTCATTTTTACAGATTTCAGGTTGTTAATCCCAGCTATGTTTTTTTAGAAGGCAAAGATTTACTCAAGAAGGCAAAGAGGGTCACTTTTCTGAATTGGGTGGATGAGGACACTCCCCACATCAGGCAAAATACGGAATTTTTATTTCTGCTTGCAAAATTTGTTATTCCTTTATTGTTTTTGGTTTTTCTTATTGCTTTTTTCCATCCTTGCAAACTAAATATTATCCTTTTAATCTTTATTCTTGCTCTTTTGCTCAGGCTCTTTTGTGTTGCTTTCCAATTACAAGGCGGCGGTCTTACGCTTGCTGGTGATTCCGTGGAATACGATGCAATTGCCATCAATCTTGTAAAAGGGGAAGGATTCGCTATTACGTCTGGAAATCCAACTTCTATGAGAGCGCCATTATATCCTTTCTTCTTAGCCGTCATTTACTACATTTTTGGTCATAGTTATGTACCAGCTTTAATAGTCCAGGCCATCATTTCTTCTTTAAGCTGTATTTTTATTTACTTAATTGGGAAGAGAATCCATAGCCAAGGTTTAGGAATTATAGCTGGCTTATTGACAGCGATTTATCCTGCACTTATTAGATACACAGGTTTTCTTTTAACTGAAACTTTATATATTTTTCTTTTTAGTGGAGTTATTCTTTATATCTTAAAAATTAAGGAGAGTAATGCTTTTGCAAAATGGGCTTTAGCAGGCCTGCTTCTTGGTTTGGGGATGTTGACTAAAGCTGAAGCAATACTTTTCCCATTGTTTATATTTATCTGGCTGGTCATAAAACATAAAAATAGGTTTAAAGAGTCTTTGAAGAAGTTTGGGGCTTTGCTTATAGGTATCTTAATTATTCTATCTCCATGGATAGCGCGCAACTACAACGTTCACCATTCTTTTGTGGCAATTTCAACGAGAGGAGGACTTGTTTTTTGGGGAGGGAATAATTCTAAAGCCCAAGGTAAATGGGTGGTAGTAGCTGAAGAGAGCTCTCCTGAATATCAGGCTTTATCTGAGGTAGAACAGAATAAACAAGGGTTTAAGAAAGGTTTAGAGTTCATTCGCAGATATCCAACTAAATTTGCCATAAATGGAGTAAAAAAAATAGCAGGACTTCTTTATCCCTTTGAACCACGCTATAATCTTGCCTTTGGTTTGCTTTTCCCAGTAGCTCTTGTAGGTATGATCTTGTTCTGGAAAAAGGTGGAGAGAAATAATCTATTATATTATATTTTCCTACATTCGCTTGCTATTGCTATAATGTTTTATGGAATACCAAGGTTTAGGCTTTCTATTTTACCATATCTGATTATCTTTTCCTCTTTTGGGTTAATTTATCTTCTTAGGCAATATCCTAAAAGGACAATGGCTTTAGGCCTTTTATCTTCTATTCTAGTTGCCAATATTCTTCTATTCATTTACTCTGGACCAGTCAGGATTTGGTTGAAAACAACTTTAAATTATTGAAAAGCATGATAAATAATAAGAAAAGAACATTTTTACTTATTATATGTATTCTTTTAATAGCTCTCTTGCCGCGTTTATATTGTTTGAGAACTAAAGGACTATTTTCTTATGATGAAGCATATTATTTGTTGGAAGCAAAGTTCTTCTATAGCCTTATTACTCATGCTCACTTAATTGCGAAGCATCTTTTAAGTGAACCCTACGATTTTGCCTATGTACAGAGCATAATTCAGGGGATCCCTCCATACAGTCGTGAGCCTCTACACAATCTCCTCATTGCCCTAATGTTTTTTATAACTGGAGTGAAGGACTATGCGCCATTTTTCCTTTCACTGATTTTTTCTATCTTAATTATTTGGCTTGTCTATTTATTAGGTAAGGCTTTTTATAATTCTAAAGTAGGAATAATAGCTGCCTTAATCCTCTCTGTCTCAGAGTATTTTTTGATGTATTCAAGGAGTGGAAGGGGCACTGTAGATTCCATATTCTTCTTCCTTTTAGGTATTTACTTTTTCTACTTGGCTAGAGAGAACAAGAAGCCTGAGTCTCTTCTAATGGGTTCTGGATTATCTCTTGCTCTTTGTATACTTTGTAATTGGAAATGGTTGTATATGCTCCCCATAGTTTTTTTGTTGAGTATCTTTCTCCCACAGAAATACAAAATAGGAAGTAGAATAAAACATCTTTTTTATCTATTTTCCCCTGTTCCTATACTTATGCTTATAGTTGATCTGCCTTTTCGCATTTTTCTCAAACTAAAACCTGTTCCCTTTCCTGTCCCCTCATATTTAGATTTAATGTTTTCTCGTGGAAGTATAGCAAGGAATGCTCTTAAAGAGCTCTTTACTTCTATTAGTCCACATTTTTTGTTCTTCGGGTATTTATGGGATCTAGAGGGTCCTCTCGTTTTTATAATATTGTTCTCAGGGATTATTTATCTGCTAGTTAAAATATGTAGAAATTTCTCTCCACCAGATATTATTCTACTATCTTTATTTTTGCTTCCTTTTGTAGCTTTTAGCATGAGCACAAGAGGAGACCACCCACGCGCAATATCTATAACTCTGCCTTTTATTGCCATAATTGTGGCTCTGACTCTTGAGCGTTTATCTATTACTATGAAAAAAGGCAAAGTAGTACTCTCTTTATTACTCACTCTTATAGTCCTGTATATGGTTTGTACAATTGCAGTGATATGGTAACATTCAAATCCGGCTATAGAGAATCTTACAGATTTTTGAAAGAGAATGGCGGTAAAGAGCATTTCACTACCCAGTGGCCGATATCGGCTTTTTATGTAGGTAGAGATAATGCCTATTACCCTTTCCCAGAGAGTGTTAATGAATTGAGACGGATACATCAAGAAGAAGGCATTAATTTCCTTCTTGTAGACTGGCAAAAGTACTACGTGGACGAGATAGAGGTAATAGATAGGATAGAGGTTTTTTGTAAACCAGTATATGTTGTACCTAATAATATTGGCAGATCTTTCACGTTAGTCACTGAAAATTTTCACTATCGTAAAGGGGAAACAGAGGAGATGATGAAGGATAAAAGTATCAGAGAAATTAGGATTTATGATTTGAGAAAATGTTTTTCTAAAGAGTTATCTAAATGAAAATTTTAGCTTTAGTGCCTTCTAGCAAATTTGCCAAGAATGTAGCCAGAGATTTAATCTACGGTTGTTGGTGCCAAGGGAAGAGAATAGGGGGTATATCCTTCCCGCCCATAACGCTCATTTTAGTAGGAACCATATTAAAACAAACTGGTCACAAGGTAAGACTTTTGGATGCAGCAGCAGAAGGGATAAATTTAAATTTACTTTTGAAAATAGCAAGTAGGTATGAGGCAGTTATAATACTTACATCAACCATGAGCATTAATGAGGATGCAGGCTTACTTAATAAGATAAAAAAAAAGAATCCAAACTTAAAAACAATCGTTTTTGGATCTCATCCTACCTTTCTGCCTAAGGATACTTTATCTAAAGAAGGCATAGATATTGTGGTAAGAAGAGAGCCAGAGTATATAGTTAGAGATTTGGTGAGTGCCTTAGAGAAAGGAGGATTGGATTGGAAACAAGTTAAGGGAATAGGTTATATGGAAGATGGGGAATATATAATTAACGACTTCTATCCATTCATACAAGATCTTGATTTTCTCCCAGTTCCGGACAGAAGAATGCTTTTAGAAAATGCAGATTACTTCAACCCTGTGGTTAAAAGGCTTCCTTATACTACTATGTTTACTTCACGGGGTTGTCCGGGAAAATGCACTTTTTGTTCTTCTCCATCCTTTTATGGAAAGCAAATCAGATTTTCTTCAGCTGAGAGAGTTTTAAAAGAATTGAAGATTATTCAGAAACTAGGGTATAAAGAAGTTTTCTTCAGGGATGAAATGTTTACTCTATCTAGAAAGAGAGTAAAGGAAATTTGCAAGGGTATAATGGAAAAGAATATAGATTTAACTTGGATATGCAGCTCGCGTGTGGATGCCTTAGATAAAGAGATAATGAGTATAATGAAAAGAGCTGGATGTCATATGATAAGATTAGGAGTAGAATCAGGTATGCAGGAGATTTTGGATAATATAAAGAAAGGAATAAAAATTAGCCAAACCACAGATGTTTTCAAATGGGCACATGAAGTTGGATTAGATACTCACGCTCATCTTATGCTTGGAGCACCTGGAGAAACCTTGCGGACAATAGATAAAACCATGAGATTTGTCAAGAACATAGACCCAACTATTGTTACTTTCGGGATCTGTAGTCCTTACCCAGGGACATTGCTGTTTGAGCAAGTAAAGGAGAAATATCCTGAGGTGGGAGATGGTAGCAGCTGTGACCTGCAAAATCTTCACACGCAGGGTTTTTACAATCAAGCTTTCACCGGTCTTTCTTCAGAGATGCTTTCTTCCAGTGTAGGGAGAGCATATCGAAGTTTTTACATTAGACCTGCATATCTCCTTAGATGGCTATTCCGGATAAATTCCATGGATGAGCTAAGAAGAGTGATGCTGGCAGGAACACAAGTTATCAACTTTGCATTAAAAGGAGATTAAAAAAATGGATATAAGTATTATTATTCCCACATATAATGAAGAAGCTACAATTAGTAATGTGATTGAGAATATTAAATCAAGCATGGATAAGCTGGCCTGTGAATACGAAATAGTTGTAGTAGACGATGGTTCAAAAGATAGGACAGCCTCTATAGTTAAGCAGAAAGACTATGCGAAGCTTATACAGCACATAGTAAATCGTGGAGTTGGCGCAGCAAGAAAAACAGGTATGAATGTAGCTAGAGGCAAGTTAATTGGCATGATTGACGGAGATGGAACTTATCCTGTAGATAAACTGCCTAAAATGATAGAAATGCTCAAGGACTTTGATATGGTAATTGGAGCAAGGCAAATAGAAAAAGGCAGCTTAAGACCGCTACGGAGTATGGCTAAGTACACTATAAAAAAACTAGCCTCTTTTCTGACTAAAACCAATATACTTGATTTGAATTCAGGTTTAAGAGTGTTCAGAAAGGATATTGCTGTTAAGTATTCTTATATTCTCCCTGATGGTCATTCATGGGTGAGTACTATAACATTGGCCTTTTTAACTGATAACTATAGAGTAGGGTTTATGCCTATTCCATATTTTGATAGAAAGGGGATATCCTCGTTTCGCCCAATCAAAGATACATACAACTATATAATGGCTGTGATTACTACTGTAACATACTTTAATCCTTTGAGAATATTTATGCCTTTAAGCGCTATAAGCTTCCTAGTATTTTGTGTTTTCTTCCTACACGATGTTATAACTTTTAATATTCAAGGTTCTACTATAATTATGCTCGTAGTTAGCCTTTTCACTTTTTTCTTTGGCTTAATTGCCGACCAGTTATCAAAGATTCGCAAAGAGCTTAATGCCACTGTATCTAAGAAACATTTGGAAGGTTAGGATTTAGATGTCCTTTGAAAAATTAAAAGAGACCGTTATTGACCGTTCTCTCTGCACTCATTGCGGGACTTGTGTAGGGATCTGTCCAGAAGGAAGTTTGGCTATCCATGATCCACTAGGTAAATGTATCCCTGTATTAGTAAAAGATTGTAGCAAATGTGGCAGATGTTTAGAAATTTGTCCAGGAGGAGGAATAGATTTCTCTCAGTTTAATAAGGAAATCTTTGGTAAAACTAGTTCTTCTTCACTTGGCAACTTTCTTAAGCTATATATGGCACATGCTATGGATAAAGAGATTAGAATAAGAGCTTCTAGTGGAGGTGTTGTTACTGCACTCCTGCTTCATCTACTTGAAAAAGGAGAAATAGATGGGGCAGTAGTTTTAGATGAAGATAAATCCTCTCCTTGGATGCCAAAAGTGAAGATAGCCCATAATAAAGAGGAAATCCTGAGCGCTACACAGAGTAAATATGTGCTTTCTCCAATAAATACGATTCTCAAGGAGATTAGAGGAAAAGATAAGAGGTTTGCTATTGTGGCTTTGCCATGTCAAGTTCATGGGTTAAGAAAGTTGCAGGGTGTAGATAGTGAGTTTAAGCAGAAGGTAAAATATATAATTGGACTTTACTGTGGAAATACCCTTTATTTTCAAGCTGTGAAAAGTTTATTGGATAGATTTAAGATAAAAGATCTCTCAGCCCTTCAATCTGTAAAGTACAGAGAGGGAAAATGGCCGGGGAATTTCCAGGTTAAGTTAAAAGATGGCAGAATGTTTAGAGTAGACAAATTCACTTTCAATTATCTTAGTTTTTTCTATACTGTGCCCAGATGTCTCTGGTGTGTTGACCTTGCGAACGAATTGTCTGATGTCTCAGTAGGAGATGGATGGCTTTATAAAGATAAAAGAGGGGATCTGGGATGGTCAGTACTTATTTGCAGAACTTCTAAAGGAGAAAAAATTGTTGAGAGTGCTCAAAAAAATGGGATTTTAGATATCGAAAAGATCTCAGAACAAGAGGCTCTTGATATGCACTCTCATCTTCTGGATTACAAAAAAACAGGAGCTTTACTGCGAATTGAGAGAAGGAAAGATAGGGGCTTTGCGGTCCCTTATTATGGGCTAGTAGCTCTTCCGTCTACATTAAAGAGAAAATTATTGGAGTACTTTCTCGACTATATTCTCTGGATTAGCTTATTGCCACTGTCAGCAAAAATAATAAATAGGCTTCCTCTTCCTTTGCTCAGAATTGTTTTACATAAGGGGAGAGAACTTTTGAGAAAAGGAACAAAGATTAGAGAATAAATTATGGATATTTACAGAACAATTGTCTTATCTCAAATACCGAGAGCTCTCAGCTTAGGAGACAGAAATGCTGCCTCCAAAACTTTTGGCTGTTTTGATAGATATTACTGGCAATATCTTACGGACTTTTCTAATTCTCGGTTTCAAGAAGCAGTACTGTTATTAGCGTTGGCATATAAACATGACTTTAAAGGAAACTGGTTTTATGGTAAGCATAAAGTTCTTGAGTGGTGCAAAGCAGGCATAAATTTTTGGATAAAATTGCAGCATAGAAATGGAAGTTTTAACGAAATGTATCCATATGAGAACAGTTTTGTTGCAACCTGTTTTACAACCTACGCTATAAGTGAAGCTTTGCTTATTCTGAACGATCAATCCCTAATTCGAAAGTGTTTTATTCCTTTACAAAAAGCGGGAGATTGGATAGCTGATAATAATAATTTATTGGTTTCCAACCAAATGGCTGGAGCAATAATAGCTTTACACAACATTTTTCTACTTACTCAAAAGGCAAAATATAAAGAAGGAATTGATAAAAAAATAGATTTATTATTAAATCTGCAACATTCAGAGGGATATTTCCCAGAATACAGAGGATGGGATATTGGCTACCTTAGCATCTGCATAAGTTACTTGGCAAAATATTATCAAAAAACAAAGGAGCGAAGGATATTTGGTCCTTTACAGAAAGCTATAAAATTTGTTGAAAATAAGGTGGATGCTTATTGTAGATATGATTATGCCTCTACTAGTAGAAGAACACAGTATCTATATCCACATGGTTTTAGGATTCTTGGAAGCAAAATTATAAGAATACACATTGGAGGACTTAAAGAAAATAAGGTATTGAATCCAGTATGGATGGATGATAGATACTTTCTTCCTTTAACCATCGATTATCTGCAAACCTATCTGGAGGCTAAAAATGCTTATGACTACAAGTAGACTCATCATTCTAAGGGCATTCAATCTTACTTTAGGGAGAATCCCTTTTTGCTCCCGAATGCTTAAGAAAATACTAGTCAGAATAATGATAAGTAACAAAAAAGATAAATATGTTGCCTCTTCCAAGTATTTTACTCCAGATCAATTAGATGAAGACTAATATTCTCCACATCATTCCTACTCTTGATATTGGGGGAGTAGAGATGCAACTGGCAGAGCTTGTAAAACGATTGAATAGAGAGAAATATAATATAACTGTCTGCTGCATAACAAGAGGCGGCCCTCTGGAGGAAAGCATAAGTAACTCAGGAGTTAAACTAGTAATTTTGAAAAGAAGATTTAAGTTTGACCTGTCGATAATATTCCAATTAATTAGATTAATGAAAAGGGAGAAGATTGATTTAGTCCATACTTATATGTTTACTGCTAATGCATGGGGAAGGATAGCGGCTATATTAGCCAATGTTTCTCTTGTTATTGCTTCTGAAAGAAATGCAATTCCATGGAGAAAAAAGACACATCATATGCTTATTGACAGATTTCTTAGCAGATACACAGATGTAATTGTTTGTAATTCAAACTTTATTAAAGAGTTAAATACTAAAAGGGAATCAATAAGCGAGAAGAAGTTTACTATTGTGCATAATGCTGTTGACACTAAGCAGTTTTCTCCGGAAATAAACAGTGATAAGGCAAAAAAGGAGTTTAGGATACATCAAGATGTTCCTGTTGTCGGGATGGTAGCTAGGCTTCATATTTGCAAGGGGCATCAATATCTTTTGAAAGCGGCTGTTGAAGTAATTAAAGTTCTCCCTGAGGTGAAATTTATTCTGGTTGGAGATGGAGAATTGAGAGGAGAACTGGAGAATTCAGCTATGAAATTAGGAATAGAGAAAAACATTGTTTTTACTGGGAGTAGGCAGGACGTTTCTCAGTTGATCCAGTTATTCAATGTGGCTGTATTGTCATCAATCTATGAAGGTTTTGGCAATTTCCTGATTGAGGCTATGGCAATGACCAAGCCGGTGGTGGCCACTAATGTTGGAGGAATACCAGAGGTGGTAAAGCACGAAGAAACTGGCATACTTGTGCCTCCCAAAAATCCGGAGGCATTAGCAGATGGGATTATTAGATTATTGAGGAACAAGGAAGAAGCAAGAAGAATGGGGCTTGCTGGCATAAGGCGAGTAGAGCAATATTTTGATATTAAATTGAAGGTTAAAAAAGTAGAAGAAATCTACGATAAATTAGTAGGAGAGAAACTAATATAAATTATGTGCGGAATTTGCGGAATTTTAAATATAAGGACTGAAAGGTCTGAAGGTAATATTAAAGAAGAAACAATACGGAACATGTGCTCTGTGCTAAAACATAGAGGACCTGATGATGAGGGAATATATCTTGGGTGGGGAAAAGATGGCAGAAAGAATATAGGGCTTGGTATAAGACGGCTTGCTATTATTGATCTGGATACAGGTCATCAGCCGATCCATAATGAAGATAGAACAATATGGATTGTGTGTAACGGAGAGATCTATAATTTTCGCGAATTAAGAAAAGATTTAGAGATTAAAGGACATTGCTTTTATACAAATAGTGATGTTGAAGTTATTGTTCATTTATATGAGGAATATGGTACCAAGTGTTTACAGTTCTTACGCGGTATGTTTGCTCTTGCCGTATGGGATGATGCAAAGAAGAGTCTTCTTTTGGCAAGGGACAGAATAGGACAGAAGCCTTTGTGCTATACAGAGGTTGACAATAAACTGGTTTTCGCTTCTGAGATAAAATCAATTCTACAGGTAAAACAAGTTCCCAGACAAGTAAACATAGAAGCCATTCACAATTATCTTACTTATCAGTATGTTCCAAGCCCCCTAACCGCTTTTAAAGGCATCTTCAAATTGCCTCCTGCTCATTATCTGTTGTGGGAAAATGGGAAAATTTCAATTGAACAGTACTGGAGTTTAAATTTAGTAAATAAGATTAAAATGTCAGAGGATGAATATTGCTCACGACTTAGAGACTTATTTGAAGAGTCAGTAAAGCTTAGACTTGTTAGTGATGTACCTTTAGGTGCTTTTTTGAGCGGGGGTCTTGACTCAAGTATTGTAGTTGGTGTTATGAGCAAGCTGATGAGGGAACCGGTCAAAACTTTTTCAATAGGATTTCGAGAAGAGAAATATAATGAACTTAACTATGCACGAATCGTTGCGGATCATTTTAAAACCGATCATCATGAATATATTGTAAAGCCGGATGCTCTTGATATTCTACCTAAGCTCATATGGCATTATAATGAGCCTTTTGCAGATTCGTCTGCATTACCTACTTACTACGTAGCGAAGATGACAAGTCAGGATGTAACAGTTGCATTGAATGGAGATGGAGGGGATGAGAGCTTTGCGGGATATCCGCGTTATAAAGCCGTAAAATTAGCTAAGTATTATGAGAAATTTCCTCAGTGTATACGGAATATGATTAATGGCATTGTGGGAAAAATTCCATATTCTCCCGAACAAAAAACAACGCTCCGCCGTTTCAGAAGATTTGCCGAATCCATGAATTATTCTCCTGAAAGACGATATATTCGCTGGATATCCATCTTTGATAATGAAAGAAAAAAGGATCTTTACGCCCCATTCTTTAGAGAAGCAGTTCAGGGTGTTGATTCATTTAGTTATGCGGAAAATTATTATAACAATAGTAAATACAGCGATTTTCTAGACAGCACACTTTTTGTTGATATTATGACATATCTTCCCGGGGACCTACTTGTAAAGATGGATATAGCTGCAATGGCAAACTCGCTGGAGGCGCGCTCTCCTTTTCTTGACCATAAATTTATGGAGTTTGCTGCCTCTATTCCGGCTAATCTTAAGTTGAAGGGGCTTAGCAGCAAGTATATTTTAAAGAAAGCGTTTTCAGAACTTGTTCCCGCGCCCATACTCAAGCGCAAAAAAATGGGGTTTGGAGTGCCTATCAGTCATTGGTTTAGAAATGAGCTTAAAGAGTATCTCCATGACGAGCTTCTTTCAAGACGCTGTCTGGAGAGAGGATATTTTCAGACAAAATACCTGAAATTAATCATTGATGAACACACAAGCGGGCGCTATGACCACGGATACAGGCTATGGGCTCTCCTTAATCTGGAACTCTGGCAGCAAATGTTTATTGATAAAATCCCTGATAACAAACCATAGCTTTCAGAGGTTTTTTTACTTGCTAAGCATATCTACTTTTTATATACTAGCTTTTTCGGGCGGTTAGCTCAGTCTGGGAGAGCGCCTGCCTTACAAGCAGGATGTCACTGGTTCAAACCCAGTACCGCCCACCAGAAATGACTGCAACTTTTCTAAGGGGGCGTAGCTCAACTGGTTAGAGTACCAGATTGTCGATCTGGGTGTTGCGGGTTCGAGTCCCGTCGCTCCCGCCAGATAAAAGAATTTTTAGTTGTGAATTTTTAATTACGGAGGAATAGGGATGCGCAGTGATTTGATGAAAAAAGGAATCTCCAGAGCGCCTCACCGCTCTCTTCTAAAAGCCAGCGGCTATAGCGACAGGGAGCTTTCAAGACCTATCATAGGAATAGCAAATTCCTTTAATGAGATAATTCCCGGACATATTCATCTTGATCAAATAGTTAAGAGTGTTAAAGCGGGTGTTTATATGGCTGGCGGAACGCCTATGGAATTTGGTGTAATTGGGGTATGTGACGGTATTGCCATGAATCATGAAGGCATGAAATATTCTCTTGGTTCCAGAGAACTAATTGCGGACTCAGTAGAGGTTATGGCAAGAGCGCATCCTTTTGACGGTCTTGTGCTTGTTACTAATTGCGATAAAATCGTTCCCGGTATGCTTATGGCAGCGCTCAGGCTAAATATTCCTGCAATCATAATAAGCGGCGGACCGATGATGGCAGGTAAGATTGGAAAAGAGGCAATAGATTTAATAAGTGTTTTTGAGGCAGTTGGAGCTGTAGCAGGTGGTAAGATGAAAGAAAAAGAGCTTCTTGAAATAGAAGAGAAGGCATGTCCTGGATGTGGTTCCTGTTCAGGCATGTTCACTGCGAACTCAATGAATTGTCTTAGCGAAGCATTAGGGTTGGGGTTGCCTGGAAATGGGACGATACCTGCTGTTGATGCCAGAAGGATAAGACTTGCTAAAGAAGCAGGGGCACAGATAATCGAACTTATCAAGAAGAATATTAAGCCAAGAGACATTGCAACGCTTGACGCTTTTAAGAATGCGATAGCTGTAGAAATGGCGCTTGGCAGTTCAACTAATACAGTTCTTCATCTGCCGGCTATTGCAAATGAAGCTGGAATAGAATTTGATCTTAGCCTTTTTGATAAAGTAAGCAAAAAAGTGCCGAATTTATGCAGACTATCACCAGCAGGCAAATATCATCTTGAGGATCTTGATGAAGCTGGGGGAGTACATGCAGTAATGGCAGAGATCAGTAAACTGGGAGTAATAAATAAGAAATGCTTAACAGTAACGACCAAGAAAGTTTCTGAGAATATTGCAGGATGCAGGATTCTCAATAAAGAGGTTATACGACCCATAGAAAAGCCTTATTCTAAGGAGGGAGGAATTGCGATATTAAAAGGCAATTTAGCGCCTGATGGAGCTGTTGTTAAGCAGTCTGCTGTTAGTCCTAATATGATGAAGCATTCGGGACCTGCAAGAGTTTTTGACTCTGAAGAAGAAGCTATGAAAGACATAATGAATAAAAAAATCAAGAAAGGAGACGTTATTGTTCTTCGTTATGAAGGGCCGAAGGGCGGTCCCGGCATGAGAGAAGGGCTTTCTCCTACTGCAGCGCTTGCAGGTATCGGACTTGTGGATAGCGTGGCTTTATTAACCGATGGCAGATTTTCGGGCGGTACGCGCGGGGCGGCTATTGGACATATCTCTCCTGAAGCAGCTGAAGGCGGTCCATTGGCTATAGTGAAGGATGGAGATACTGTTGAAATAGATATACCTGCTAGAGAACTAAATATTAAGTTAACTGATAAAGAAATTAGAAATAGATTGAGTAAATGGAAGAAGCCGGAACCAAAGATAAAATCCGGATATATGTACAGATATTCACAGATGGTATCTTCGGCAAGTTCCGGAGCAATATTTAAAAAGGGGTGATATTTTGAAACTAAGCGGAGCTAAAATACTTATAGAAAGCTTAAAGAAAGAGAAAGTAGAGGTCATATTCGGCTTCCCGGGCGGTGTGCTGCTGGATGTATATGATGAACTATATGCAACAAAAGAGATCAGGCATATTCTGGTTAGGCATGAACAGGGAGCAGCTCATGCTGCTGATGGTTATGCAAGAGCTACGGGAAAGGTGGGAGTCTGTCTTGCTACATCAGGACCTGGAGCAACTAATCTGGTAACAGGAATAGCTAATGCATATATGGATTCTATCCCTCTTGTTGCATTAACCGGACAGGTACTGACATCAATGATAGGCAATGATGCATTCCAGGAAGCTGATATTGTTGGAATAACAAGACCTATAACAAAATACAATTATCTTGTTAGAAATGTGGCTGACCTGGCTCAAACAATTAAAGAAGCTTTTTATATTGCTTCTACAGGTAAACCTGGTCCGGTTCTTATAGATTTACCTAAGGATGTAATGGTAGATAAAACTGATTTCTTATACCCTGAAAAGGTTGATATTAAAAGCTATAAACCTACATACGTCGGAAATATTAGGCAGATTAAGAAAGCTGCAGAAGCTATTAATAAATCTGAGAAACCTGTTTTGTATATTGGCGGTGGAGTTATTGCTTCTCAGGGCGCAAATATTCTTGTAAAAGAACTTGCTGAAAAGAATGATATTCCCGTTACTGTTACTCTTATGGGTAAAGGAGGTTTTCCTGATAGTCATAGATTATCTCTGAATATGCTTGGTATGCATGGGACCCAATATGCAAATCATGCCATCATGGACTCAGACCTTATTATTGCAGTTGGAGCAAGATTTGACGATAGGATAACTGGGAAAGTCAGTGAATTTGCCCCACATGCCTCTGTAATTCACATAGATATTGACCCTACTGCTATAGGGAAAAACATTAAGACTGACATCCCTATAGTTGGAGATGTTAAAAAAGTTCTTGAAGAACTTACCAAATATATAAAACCAAGAACAAGGGAACAATGGAATGGCAAGATAGAAGCATGGAAAAAGAAATCTCCTCTAGCATATGAAGATGATGGCGAGGGTATCAAACCTCAGTATGTTGTGGAAAAGATAGAGGAAGTTACAAACGGAGAAGCCATTATAACAACAGAGGTTGGACAGAACCAAATGTGGGCGGCTCAATTTTTTAGATATACAAAGCCCAGAACATTTATTTCTTCCGGTGGTCTTGGCACAATGGGTTTTGGTTTTCCTGCAGCTATTGGAGCCAAAATGGGATGTCCTGATAAAGTTGTTTTTGATATAGCTGGAGACGGTAGTTTTCAGATGAATATTCAGGAGCTTGGTACAGCTGTTAAAAATAATATAAACGTTAAAGTAGCAATTTTAAATAACGGCTGTCTTGGAATGGTAAGACAGTGGCAGGAATTGTTTTACGAAAAGAAGTATTCACATACGATTCTTGACAATAATCCTGATTTTGTAAAAATAGCTGAAGCTTATGGAGCAAAAGGGCTGAAAGTTACATGCAAAAAGGATGTTGAAGGAGCGCTTAAAGAAGCCATAAAAACTGATGCACCGTTTGTCCTGGACTTTATAGTAGCCCCGGAAGAGAATGTATTTCCTATGGTGCCTGCAGGCGCAAGTTTAACAGAAATGCTTTCCGGATTAGCATAGAAAGGATAAAATAATAAAATGAAACACATAATATCATGTCAGGTTGAAAACAAGTTTGGTGTTCTTTCAAGAATAAGCGGGCTTTTTAGTGGAAGAGGATTTAACATAACAAGCTTGTCTGTAGGTGCAACTGCTGAAGATCCAACAATCTCCAGAATGATTATTGTTACAGAAGGAGATGAGAAAGTTCTTGAGCAAATCACAAAACAGCTCAATAAACTTATAGATGTAATAAAGGTTCAGGACTTAACCGGAGAGGATATAATAGACCGCGAATTCATGTTAATAAAACTTGCTTACGACGCAAAAAAGTATACAAAACTGACCCAAATCGTTGAAACTTTTCAGTGTAAAATAGTGAGCATGAGTCCAAAGCATCTGATAGTGGAAATAAATGGAGATGAGAAAAAACTAAACACGTTTTTGGATTTAATAAGACCGTTTGGAATAGCTGAAATCGCCAGAACCGGCAAAATAGCAATGACAAGAGTGGATAAAAAAACAAGAGGTTAGGAAATGGTATGTTCTTGAATCCACACGTTCCGAAAGCGCATCAGTACAAAGTGCAGCTACACTGCCACACGACTGAAAGCGACGGTAAATGGACCCCGACCGCCGTAGTTGCTGAGTATGATCGGCTTGGGTTCGACGTGCTGGCGATAACCGACCATGATGCGTTAACCACCGAACCAACGCCGGACCCAGGTGGGCACTCGCTCCTTTTTCTGCGGAGCATCGAGGAGACATTCAGGGTCGTTTCATTTCCCGAGCGTTCTATCCACATGACGGCCATAGGGACAAGCCTACGCTATCCCGACCCAGATGGTGCTCAGCCTTCTGGTCAGACGCTTATAGATGCACAGGAAGGCGCATTTCTGACTATAGCTCACCCAAATTATGCTAGTAACAATCCCTGGGCGACGATATCCGATGAGGATATTGTTGCCTTAAACGGCTATCACGCCATCGAGATTTGCAACACCTACTGTAAGAAAAACAAAAACGACGAGAGGAAGTGGGAAGTTGCCCTCAACGCAGGAAAGCGCGTCTGGGGAGTGGCCGCGGACGACATGCACGACTACACCATGAACCCGCTCAGACAGGGCAGCTCATACTGCATTGTGTCGGCAGATGAGAGAACTGAAACTGCTATAATAGCTGCGCTGAAAGCCGGAAACTTCTACTCTACCGAGGGGCCGACGCTGGCTCTCGCTGGTGACGACAGTACGTTCACCGTTGTCACGGGCGCAGCGGCGACTATTACTTGGCGTGGGCCTACCGGGGTGTTGCGTTCCGTTACCAACTCCACCGAGGATACCTATGCGCCGCCGAATGAGATGGTCTGGGTGCGTGTTGGCATCACCAGAAACAGTGATGGCAAGCAGGCGTGGAGTCAGCCGCTGTGCTATGAGCCGAACTATCGTCTTCGACGGAACATAAAGAAAAGTTTAAATAAATGATAACGAATAAAAAATAGGAGGTTGGAAAATGGTAAAGATGTATTATGATCAGGATGCGGATTTAGGGCTGTTAAAGGGAAAAACTGTAGCCATTATTGGTTACGGCAGTCAGGGACATGCACAAGCGCAGAATCTCAGAGACAGTGGAGTAAAGGTTGTTGTTAGTGACCTTAAAGGTAGTCCAAACTGGGAAATGGCTGTCAAGGCAGGATTTGAGCCTGTAAGTGCACAAGAGGCTACCAAAAAAGCGGATATTATTCAAATTCTGACACAGGATGATGTACAGGCAAAAGTGTACAAAAGCGAAATAGCTCCATATCTAAAAGATGGCAAAGCGCTCGTTTTCTCACATGGATTTAACATCCATTTCGGACAGATAGTTCCTCCAAGCAACATAGATGTTTTTATGGTGGCGCCAAAAGGGCCTGGTCATTTGGTTAGAAGAATGTATGAGGGCGGCGGTGGTGTGCCATGTTTGGTAGCGGTCTTTCAGGAATACACAGGCAAGGCGAGGGATCTTGGGCTTGCATACGCTAAGGGAATCGGTGGTACCAAGGCAGGTGTGATAGAAACAACTTTTGCAGAAGAAACAGAAACTGATCTTTTTGGGGAGCAAGTAGTTCTATGCGGCGGCTTGACTGCCTTAATAAAGGCAGGTTTTGAAGTGTTGGTTGAAGCGGGCTATCAGCCTGAAATGGCTTATTTTGAATGTATGCATGAAGTGAAACTAATAACAGATCTGCTGCATGAAGGCGGTATTGGGTGGATGAGACATTCAATTAGTGATACAGCTGAATATGGAGATCTTGCCATAGGCCCTAGAATAATAACCAAAGATACAAAAGCAGAGATGAAGAAAGTATTAAAGGAAATTCAGTCAGGAAAATTTGCCAGAGAGTGGATTCTGGAGAATCAGGCTAATAGGCCTGTATTTAACGCATTGGCTAAAAAGGATGAGAAACATCTGATTGAAATAGTAGGCAAAAAACTTCGAAGTATGATGCCTTGGCTTGCTAAGGGGAAGTAAAAGGAACTCATGAAAAATAGGATTATAATATTTGACACTACTTTGCGTGATGGAGAACAGGCAGCTGGCACTCGCCTTGGCCCACAGGAAAAGCTTAAGATAGCCAGACAGTTGGAGCGTTTGGGCGTGGATGTAATGGAAGTTGGTTTTCCTGCTTCTTCTCCGGGCGATTTCGAAGCTGTTCAGGCTATTGGCAAGGAGATTCACCAACCGATCATTTGCGCACTCACTAGATGTCGCTCTGAGGATATAGAGATAGCAGGAAAAGCATTAAAAGGAGTTTCTAAATCGCGAATTCATACAGGGCTCGGTGTTTCAGATATCCATATAGAGAGTAAGCTTAGAAAAACGAGAACTGAAGTTTTGAAAATGGCTGTGCAGTCGGTCAAATTAGCAAGGAAATTCGCCAAAGAAGTGGAATTTTACGCAGAAGATGCTGGAAGAGCAGAGCCTGGTTTTCTACTGGAAATGGTGGAAGCTGTTATAGAAGCAGGTGCAAAAATCATTAATATTCCGGATACAACCGGATACACTATGCCGGAACAATTCGCATCGCTTATCCAGAAGGTTAACGAGGAAGTTCCGAATATTAGTCAGGCTATTATTAGTGTTCACTGCCACAATGACCTGGGTCTGGCTGTAGCGAATAGTCTTGCAGGAGTGAAGGCTGGTGCAAGACAAGCAGAGTGTACAATCAACGGGGTTGGTGAACGCGCTGGTAACGCATCACTTGAGGAAATAGTTATGGCGCTTAAAGTTCGCTCAGACTATTTTGGTTTTTCTACGGGAATAAAAACAGTGGAACTTTACAGAACATCCAAGCTTGTGTCGCATCTCCTTGGCATATCAGTTCCTCCAAACAAGGCTATTGTGGGGAGGAATGCCTTTGCTCATAGCAGCGGTATTCATGTAGATGGGTTTCTTAAGGATAGAAAAACTTATGAAATTATGAAACCTGAGGAAGTTGGTGTTCAACAGAGCGATGTTGTATTAACAGCTCGGTCCGGACGACATGCGCTTAAACATCGTTTGGAAAAGCTGGGATATAAACTCAAAGGAGAAAAACTCTCTCAGGTCTATGAGCGATTTATAACAATAGCAGATTGCAAGCAGGAGGTTTTTGATGAAGATCTGGAGGCTATAGTTGAGGATGAAATAACGACAACTTCGGAAACTTACATTCTTGAATACTTTAATACTGTAAGTGGAAATAAAACTATACCAACTGCTACTGTGAGATTGAAAAAAGGAAACGCAGTTTCCCAGGAAGCGGCTTGTGGAGACGGACCTGTAGATGCAGCATATAAAGCTATTGACAGAATTACAAAACTTAAAGCAAAACTTGTTGACTATTCACTTCAGGCTGTTACAGGAGGAAAGGACGCATTAGGCGAGGTACGTGTAAAGGTTGCAGTTGGTAATAGAACAGTATCAGGAAGGGGAGCTAGTACAGACATTATTGAAGCAAGTGTGAAAGCTTATGTTAACGCTATGAATAGGTTGTTAGCAAAGCGCAAATGAAAGTAGACATTAAACTTGAACTCAGGGAAAAAGAAGCAAGACTACGCGCATTTATGGATAGCAATGGCTATGATGCTGTAGTCATGAACAAACAGAATAATTTTGCGTGGCTTACCTGCGGTGGAGATAATCATGTCAGCATAGCATCTGAAATCGGCGCTGTTACAGCTATTGTTACAAAAGCGAAAAAGTATATTATTGCTAATAATATTGAAGCTCCACGCATCAAAGATGAGGAAATAAAAAATCAGGCGTTTGAACTTGTTGAGTTTCCGTGGAATGAAGCCAATAGATCTTCAGAAATCATTAAAGAGATAACAGATGGTATGCGCATTGCCTCAGATGAAGAAATTGCCCCGTTGCGTTATAGTTTAACTCAGCCGGAAATAGAAAAGTACAGATGGATTGGACATGAGAGTTCAAAAAGTCTAAAGGAAGTATCTGATATTATAAAGCCAGGCGATTCTGAGCACAAAGTAGCTGGGCTAGTAGCAGAAAGACTTCTCCCTTCAGGCATAATTCCCGTTGTTCTTCTTGTAGCAGCTGATGAACGTATCAAGAAATACAGACACCCAATCCCAACAAATAATAGAATAAAAAAATATGTTATGATTGTGGTATGCGCAAGAAAATGGGGTTTAATAACGTCATTAACAAGGCTTGTTCATTTTGGAAGCCTGCCTGCTGAATTAAGAGAAAAGCATGATGCAGTTACAAAGGTGGATGCTTCTTTTACTGCAAATACAAGACCGGGAAATAGTGTTGGAGATATTTTTAGGAAAGCTTTAAATATGTATGAAAAAACTGGTTTCAGGGATGAATGGAAGCTTCATCATCAGGGAGGGGCAACAGGCTATTCAGGCAGAGACTATAAAGGAACATCTAACAGTAAAGAAATAGTTGAATTGAATCAGGCTTTTGCATGGAACCCGTCCATTACAGGAACAAAGTCTGAGGATACAATAATCGCTCTCAAGGATAAAACAGAAATAATCACACAAGCAGCAGACTGGCCAATGTTAACTATTAAATATGAAGATCAGGTTATACAGAGGCCAGATATTTACATAAGATAAAAAGATACAATCCGCTAAGTTTTCTACTTGGATTTACTCTGCAGATATTTCTCTATGTATTCAGGTCTTATTCTCTTTAATTCTGATTTTGGCAGCATTGAGAGAAGCTCCCATCCCAGATCAAGTGTTTGGTTTATGCTTCTATTCTCATCGTATCCCTGGCCTACATAGCGTTTTTCAAACTCATCTGCAAATTTAAAATATAGTTTGTCTGTATCACTCAAAGCAGACTCGCCAAGAATAATTGCAAGTTCCTGTGCTTCTTTACCACTTGCATAAGCAGCAAAAAGCTGATTAAAAACATCAGCATGGTCTTCTCTGGTTTTTCCTTTGCCAATTCCTTTATCCTTCAATCTTGAGAGTGACGGAAGAACGTCAATTGGAGGGGATATTCCCTTTTTGTGAAGATTTCTACTCAGTATAATTTGCCCCTCTGTAATGTAACCTGTCAAATCCGGTATGGGATGTGTTTTATCATCATCAGGCATGGTCAGTATAGGAATCTGAGTAATGGAGCCTTTTTTATCTTTGATTCTGCCTGCTCTTTCATAAATTGAAGCAAGATCAGTATACATATAACCCGGATATCCTCTTCTGCCTGGAACTTCCTTTCTGGCTGCGGATACAGAACGTAGTGCTTCGCAATAATTTGTCATGTCTGTTAATATGACCAATACATGCATACCTCTCTCAAATGCCAGATATTCTGCGGCTGTTAGTGCAACACGCGGAGTAGCAATTCTCTCAATAGCAGGGTCATCAGCAAGGTTTATAAACAAAACCGTTCGTTCTATAGCTCCTGTTCTTCTGAAATCCGAAATAAAGTAATCTGCTTCTTCAAAGGTTATTCCAATAGCAGCAAACACAACAGCGAATTTTTCCTCTTTGCCAATAACTTTTGCCTGTCTTGCAATTTGAGCAGCAACCTGGGAATGCGGAAGTCCGGAACCGGAAAAAATAGGCAGTTTCTGTCCTCTGACCAGAGTGTTCAGTCCGTCTATTGCAGATATCCCTGTTTGAATAAACTCAGATGGATAATCACGCGCATACGGATTAATAGGATTGCCGTTTATATCCAGATACTTTTCAGGAATTATTTCCGGACCATCATCCATTGGTTTACCCAGTCCGTCAAAGACTCTACCCATCAAATCCTCTGAAACAGGAAGTTCTATTCCTTTGCCCAAAAATTTCACTCTGGTTTTAGCTATATCTATTCCACTTGTACCCTCAAATACCTGAATAAGAGCTTTATCAGTGGAAATTTCCAAAACCTTTCCTTGCCTTATCTCTCCACTGGGTAAGCCAATTTCTATCAGCTCATCATATTTCACCCCTTTAATATTCTCTACAAGAATAAGCGGTCCGACTACTTCTTTGACAGTCAAATATTCTTTTTGCATTTACGACTCCACTTGTTGCTTACTCTCCACTACTACCTTACTTATCTCTTCTTCCACCCTTTTCTCCAATTCAGAAAACTTATTGAGATTTTTCTCCTCAATAAACCGCATTCGCGATATGTCTTCTCTGATTTTCAGGTTGATCAGCGATTCTATTGGTGTTCCATTGCCTACTGCCTGAATAGATTTTTCATGAAGCATCATAATTAGTTTCAGCATACGATATTGCTTCTTAAGAGATGTATAGGTATCTATTTCATGAAATGCGTTTTGATGCAGGAAGTCCTCTCTTATAGACTTTGCAGTCTCAAGAATAAGGCGGTCAGAAACGGAAATAGTATCCATCCCGACAAGCCGTACGATTTCCTGAAGGTCAGTTTCTTGCTGGAGAAGTTTCATGCCTTCTCGGCACATTTTCATCCACTCTTCACCTAAATTTTCTTTTAGGAAGTCATCAATATTATCAAGATATAAAGAATAGCTATTAATCCAGCTTATTGCAGGGAAATGACGTCTGTATGCCAGTTTATCTTCCAGTGCCCAAAAGACCTTAACAACCTTCAACGTTCCCTGAACAACCGGGTCAGAAAGGTCTCCTCCAGGAGGTGACACAGCGCCTATTATACTTAATGTACCCTCTCGGGAATCTGCTCCTTTGCAGATCACTCTGCCTGCCCGTTCATAGAATTCAGCAAGTTTTGCAGGCAGATATGCCGGGTAACCCTCTTCTCCGGGCATTTCTTCAAGTCTGCCAGACATCTCTCTTAATGCCTCTGCCCATCTGGATGTAGAATCAGCCATTACCGCAACGTTATATCCCATATCGCGGTAATATTCAGCTATTGTTACTCCTGTATATATAGAAGCTTCTCTCGCAGCAACAGGCATGTTGGATGTATTAGCTATAAGCACAGTTCTTTTCATTAACGGATCCCCAGTTTTTGGATCCTTAAGCTGCGGGAATTCCATTAATACGTCTGTCATTTCATTTCCGCGTTCTCCGCATCCTATATAGACAATAATCTCTGCATCCGACCATTTTGCAAGTTGATGCTGAACAACCGTTTTTCCGCTGCCAAAAGGGCCTGGAATACAGGCAGTGCCTCCTCTTGCAATTGGAAAAAATGTGTCAATCACTCGTTGTCCTGTAATAAGAGGAGTCTCAGGCACTAACTTCTTCTGATATGGTCTTGGAATTCTTACAGGCCAGTATTGCAGCATTGTAATATTCTTAGATCCCTTATTAGTTTGAATTATTGCGATTGTTTCTTCAACAGTGAACTTACCTTCTGTAATTTTTTCTATTTTACCTTCCTTTCCTGAAGGTACCATGACTTTATGGATAACTGTGTTTGTTTCCTGAACTGTTCCAATTGAGTCTCCATAATGCACAGTGTCTCCTGCTTTTGAAGACGGGGTAAAATGCCATTTTTTGTTGCGGTCAATCCCCGGGGCAGAAACACCTCTGGTAATGTACTCTCCTGTTTTCTCCATCAGTATATCCAAAGGACGTTGGATACCATCATATATTGATTCTATTAATCCGGGCCCCAATTCTACGCTTAAAGGCCTGCCTGTTGATATAACTGGTTCATCCGGACCGATTCCTGCTGTTTCTTCATATACCTGAATAGAGGCTACATCGCCTCTTAATTCTATTATCTCTCCGATGAGCTTTTTGTTCCCTACTTTTACCAAGTCAAACATTCTTGCATCTTGCATACAGTCTGCTAAGACCAGAGGCCCTGAAACTTTTATTATTTTGCCGTTCATATGATATCCATTCCTATTGCTTCTTTTACAGTATCTTTAATTATTGCTGTTGCTAATCCCTTTGAACCTTTATGGTCAGGGATAACAGTAATACTGGTTTGAGTCCTTACGCTTAAGTCAGAAATTATATGTCTAATTTGACTTGCCAGCTCTTCTGTGATGAAAACAACATCAGTGTTTAGAGAAACCAGTTCATTAAGTTTTAACACTGCGTCTTCTGAGTTATCTATTGGAAAGGTACTTATGCCAAATGCAGAGAATACAGAAACTGTATCTGGTTTACCGATTACTGCAATATTAGGCATATACGCACCCCAAATTTTGGCTGATTTGTCCAGATGAAAGCCCATTGTTTTTCCCGATTAAAATAGCTCTCAGATTTTTAAGCTCAATTTCTTTAATTACCAGGTATCGTATGAGAACTGACACACTACTAACCAAGAATTTTACAATGTCTACAAACTCTATCAGAAAATCGTTGCATAACTGCTCAAATTTCCAGAAAGAATTATATCTTTGGAAATGCTCAACTCCCGGTTTAATAATTTTATTATAATCTGAAGACTGAAAGGATTTTACTATTCCTTCTAATTCCATGTTAAAGGAGTTTGACATGACTGATTTGTCGATAAAACCTCCTTCTGCAATGTATTCCCTAACTCTCTCCGGATCATAGCTCATAACTTTGGTTCTAAGTATTACCTTTAGATTATATAGATCAATTAATACGGAGAAAAAATCCCTCAGGAATATTTGCCCACTATCTTTCATGTAACGATATCCCGTTTCCAGCCACAATTTGTCCAGAAGAATTTCCGCCTTCTGGAGATTTCCATGTTGTACTTCCTCAAGCCATATTGTCTTTATTTTATCCCTGAAAGAGTCTGCGAATACATAAAAATTTTCTTCTTTTATTGAATCCTCAAGATTCTCAGAATCTATTACACTCCTATAGAGCAAAGCATGGTTAACATCTTCGGAATTTTTCATGGCCTTTATCAGGAGTTTCAAGTTTTGTATATCATACCTGAATAAATACAAATTAGTTACTTCTTTATCGTGAGATAGTTTTTTAAGCTCTTCTATAGTATTTGACATTTCATCAAATATTAGGTTTTCTAAATCTTCAGGTCTTTCTATAGAGGATATATTCTCTGAATAATTTCTCTCACTTAATATGGAAACCAGTTCCCCAAAGCCATTACATTCGATAAGCTGAGTAAGCGTTGTCTTATTGATGAGCTTTCTCTCATAGACTCTTAGCTTGCCTACAGCAAACAAATATTCGGGGTTATATTCCATGTATGAACTCTTATCAATAAACATTATGCTTACTTCCCAAAGAGAACATTATTTATTTTTATTAGTAATTTATGTCTTAGTATCTTAATTAATTGTTCTAAGGATGCGTTGATTTCTTGTTTCTCTTTTATTAGAATGAAACCGGACTTCAGAGGTCTTGAAGTATTTAAGATACAAAGTTCCCCCTTTTTCCCTCTTGAAACCAGTTTCTTATTTATTTGATTTATAAAATTACTATTGAACTTTTCTCTGTGCAAGTCTCCGAATATTACCTTTTCATCCCCAATTTCTGTAAGTTTCAGCAACTTCAACTCTATTAGTCCTAAATAATCTGATGGAGGTAACTTAAGTGTTTCATTAAGTGCTTTTTTAAAACATATAGAGA
>Ga0207996_1000273_pt1 | contig 48047 bp, 40 predicted proteins | sample AntAceMetag02UKG_FD_184773 | JGI IMG/M metagenome (GOLD analysis project Ga0207996, IMG submission 184773) | Saline lake microbial communities from Ace Lake, Antarctica - Antarctic Ace Lake Metagenome 02UKG (SPAdes) (version 2) | ecosystem: Environmental > Aquatic > Non-marine Saline and...
GTGGATAAGTTGAACAACAGACCAAGAAAATGTCTTAACTTCAAAACGCCCTATGAAGCGTTTGAAAGCTTAACAGGCGTTAATGTCCAAAAAATAATGGGCTATGCACTTATCACTTGAATTCAGGTAAATTGTATCCAAGAACCCCGGCATTAACGATTTTATAATCAGGAGAATTTCTGTTGATAACCTCCACAAACGTTTTTTCAGCCGATACGCCATATCCGAAAGTTATAGAATCACCGATAAAAAAGAGACTTTTCTTGTTTTTTTGTGACAATAATCATTATGAGGATCAATCCTGAAACCATTACTATTTGTATATATTTTTGTGCCAACAGCAAGTGTTTCGATTGATTTACTATTCCCAAAACTATCTCCATAAACATTGTACCGGAATAAATTCTTACTAATTCCTATAGGAAAAATTTCAGGTGCAAATATGCGTACCAATATCTCCGAAAATAATAGTAAAACTGTCAACACTAAAATATTCACACTCAAAAGAGTTTTAGTTGGATTTTTTTTCAACCGGTGCTGTTCTGTGGTAACGAGTTTGCTGTGGTGCATTATCTCCTGCTTCTGGTCCTTACCTTTCTTTTTGTCCACTGGAATATTTTCAACCTCTCTTCTTTCCATCTTTCAATCTGTCCGGGTGGATTTCCTGCTCATCTGTAGGTTCATTATGTTTATTGACAAAGCTAACCGAATAGTTCGAAATTGTTTCTTTTTCATAGATCTATTCAGGTAAATTCTCCCCTCGTAGACCAGCAGATCACATGAACTCATAGAAGACCAAGGGGAGCAGTTACATCAGGGGAATCTTGTGAATATGTATCTTTGGATATGGCTTGCATAAAGAATACATAACGGGGAAAATCGTATTTCAAGCCAGATTTTATAGTATCTCACAAGAGGTTAATCCAGTGTAAACTCATCTTTCCAACTCATAGATTCCCCCCATTCCTTCTGATGATCTTTTGAAAAAATACAATTCCCCATAACTAGAAAATCCATTTCAGTCCTCATGAAACAGATGTAAGCATCCTCGGGAGTGCACACAATGGGTTCACCCCTTACATTAAAACTTGTATTTACAATCAGCCCGTAACCAGTTTTCTCCTTAAAGGCTTTTATCAGTTTCCAGTATTTATAATTTGTATCTTTATTGACGCTCTGAACTCTGGCAGAATAGTCGACATGGGTTATTGCCGGAATATCGGAACGAAGATGGTAAAGTCTTTTATACATCTCCATCTGTGAATAGTTATCAGGTAGGGGAGTTCGCCTTTTTTCAATAACAGGGGCCACAATTAGCATATATGGAGAAGGGGTATCAAGATCAAAATATTCTCCGATATCTTCTTCAAGGACCGAAGGGGCAAAGGGACGGAAACCCTCCCGGTACTTAATTTTCAGATTGAGTTTTTTCTGCATTTCAGGATGCCTCGGATCTCCAAGGATGGAGCGGTTCCCTAGTGCCCTTGGTCCGTATTCCATTCTCCCCTGAAACCACCCAATTGCGTTTCCATCGGCAAGGAGCCCTGCGACATCATTACAGAGAAGATCGAAATCGGAATATTCCTTGAAAGGAGCATCAAACCTGCGAACAGAACGTGCAATCTCAGCAGAAGAATATTGGGGCCCAAGATAAGCCCCCTTCATCAAATCTTTACCGTTCCCGGCGAGTCTTTCCTTTTCTGACCATGTGTGCCATGCAGCATATGCAGCGCCAACAGCACCTCCAGCATCACCAGCTGCAGGTTGAATCCAGATATCCCTGAAAATATTTTCCCTTAAAAGCTTGCCGTTTGCCACACAGTTCAGAGCTACCCCGCCAGCCATCACAAGATTATCAGCCTTTGTAAGTTTTTTCGCTGTATTCGCGAGACGAAAAAGTATCTCTTCGGTTACGGTCTGTATGGCAAACGCAAGATCCATATATGGTTGGGATAGTTCACTCTCAGGTTTTCTTCTTGGAATACCGAAAAGGTTTTCCCATTTTTTGTCATGGCACATGGATAAGCCAGTGGCAAAATTAAAATAATCCATGTTCAGAAGAAGTGAACCGTCTTCACGGATGTCGACAAGTTCTGCAAGTATTTTCTGCCGGAACTGCTCCACACGGTCTGTGTCTGAATTTCCGTATGGGGCGAGTCCCATCAGCTTATATTCGCCGCTGTTAACCTTGAATCCACAAAAATACGTAAACGCTGAATATAATAATCCCAATAAATGGGGAAAATTGAGCTGTTTGAGAATTTTTATTTTATTCTTGTTACCATACCCGATTGTTGTTGTCGCCCATTCACCGACGCCGTCCACAGTAATAATGGCAGCCTCTTGAAAAGGGGATGGATAAAAAGCACTGGCCGCATGGGAAAGATGGTGTTCCGAAAAAAGAAGTTTTCTCGGTTTTCCTAAACCAAGATCCCTCAGCTCATCCATGAGCTGCTTTCTCATAAAAAGTTTTTCCTTTATCCATACGGGCATTGCAGATAAAAAGCTAACAAGCCCCTTGGGAGCAAATGCATGATAGGTTTCAAGTAGCCTTTCAAACGTGAGGTATGGTTTGTCGTAAAATGAAACAGCCGTGACATCTTCCAGGCTTAGACCTGCTTCACCAAGAACATATTTTACAGCCTGGGAAGGAAATGCCGAATCATGTTTGACCCGTGTAAATCTCTCTTCATGAGCAGCAGCGATGAGCTCGCCCTCAATAATTATTGCTGCAGCACTGTCATGGTAATATGCGGATAGTCCTAATATTGCTTCGGGCATATGTCCTCATTATTAAAATAGTGTATAAATAAATGGAGCAACTGCAGAACCACTGGTTAATAGAATTATTCCACCGAATAAAAGAAGCATTAGTACTATCGGCAGAAGCCAGTATTTTTTTCTTTCGTTAAAAAAGCCCCACAAGTCCCTTAAAAATTCCATTTTCGCTCCAGGCCAGTATGATTAGTATGGTTTATCAATATCTTTGGGGGTGAATTCATGGCTTCTTGTTTCAAATACTGATGAATTATCTTTCTTCCATTGTTTGAGCATCATAGTGTCTGCCCCTATTATTTTCCTGACAATTCCAACGGGTGTAACCACTATAAAGAAAAGAATGGTTAAAATTATTTTTGACATGACTGCCCCAAGGATATTGGACAATCCCAGCCAGATAACGGCCACCGGTTTATATATTTTAGGCATGGTCATATTTATGAGAAGCATAATGACGGATAACACTACCAATTTGTTTCTGTGATAATATAACGTCACAAGCAAACATATAAGAACCATGGCCATACCGGTATCAATTGCTTGGGTTTTGTTGATTCTCCAAGGGATGAAGCCGCGGTTTTTATCTGTTTTTTTCATAAATACACCAATTTATTATATGAGTTCCCATAACAGTCCAAATTATTTAAAAAAGCATTTTGCAGTCAGGTCCTGTACCCTAAATCAGAAAATTAAGTTTCTTATTTTTCTTGAACAAAGATTGGAACCTCATTTAATTGAATTTTTGCTTTCATTGGATGTCTTTCAAATATATTTGCATCAATTTTTTTGAAGGAGGTATTATAATCAACAACTTCTTTTCCAGATTGGTAATTTGGAACAGCCTCGATAATTTGTATGCCTTCTATGTCTTTATTTAAAGATAAAGTAATTGATTGTTCCTTCTTATTCTCATTCCATAGTACCCAGATGGACTTATCATCTTTGATAAATCTGTAAATAAAAATTCCATCACTCTCTCGAACAATTGTGATATTTTTCCAATCCGCATCAGTTAAGATATCAGCCATCATTTTGTACGCGTAATATGCAAGTTTTTTATGAGATTGCCCATCTATTGAAGGATTGTTTATTAATCCGATAGTATTATAATAAGTATTTGTTTTATTATTAATAAATCCTCGCTCTTCCAGATGTGACCAGAACATCTTCTTTACTCCATGTGCTAGGGCATAGACATGTGCTTTTACCAAACCAGCGGCATGTGTTTTTTCACTTTGGTAGGGCAAATCCGCTGATAGCCGTCCTCTATCCTCATCTGGATCTCCATCGTTGGTGCCAAGCTCGGTAATCCAATAATCTTTATTTTTGACTCCGTATTGGGCCAGGATCTTATTAAACCCGCCGATTTTTTCTGAAATATCCGTGTATTCGTCATGTTCTCCCTGATGATGAAAATCCAAGACATCAAAATATTGTCCTAAGCCGTTCTTGAGAACTGCGTCTAAAAAATTCTTGGTCAGAGGCGACACCCTTTCACCTTTGGTCTTATTGGAAACCTTACCAACCAGTTCGTAATCTCCTGCTAAACCGAAAACAATTTGGGCTGTGGGATCCTCTCTTCGCACTATTTCGGCATTTATTGCAAAATATTCCACAAATTTTTCAGGTGTATCCCGCCAAGAAAAGTCAGCTTCATTAACGATTAACCAGGCATCTACGTTACTTTTAAATTTACGAACCAGTTGTTCTGTTCTTTCTTTGTATTGCTCAATATTACGAGGAAATCGAGGTCTCGCCATACCGCAAAGAATATTAATACCGTTTTTGTTGAGAGTTTCGGAATTAGAAGAAAGTGCCGGTGGTGTTATTCGAACCCAGGCTGTATTAATCTCTGTGAGATATTTGATATAGCCTAAGTCAACGCTCTGTTTGTCTCGATTTATTTTCCCTATGAACGGGCCATAAATGCCAAAGGGAGAAGATATAATTTTATTCTGTGGTTCTTTTCTTTCCTGGGCCATAAGAAAGCTTGAGCTAAATAAAATCGACAGACAAATCGTTAAATAAATGTTTTTTTTCATAATTACTTTCCATTTAATATCTACCGTCACCCAGACAGCTGGAATATTCATTTCAAAACATTTTAACCTGCTGGTTCCGCATGTCCTCTAATTCGATTAACCAGTCAGCTATAGCCTGGCCAGCGAAGAGATGTCCATTGACATTTCAGTGTCCGCTACCGAGATTGCCCTCAAAGCCGTGCAAAAAAGTCTGTTCGGTTTTAGAATATTTATGCATCTGGGGGGTAGGATTAAATACCGGTATCCCGTTCTCCTGCACGAAGTTGGCCAGTCGCTTATCCACATAAAACAGGGTGTCAACTCCCAGGTCTTTATTGAGTGAGGTCCTCATGGCGTGATCGGGGTGAACCTGTACCGGCATACTAATGGTGACAATTGCAAACCTGACGTTCCGAGCAGCACAGACATCGCTCATTTTCATAATAATTGTCTCGGTAATGTCCCATGCTTCGTCCTGTTTACTAATGTAAACCATACGGTCGAGGCCGTTCTTGATATTTTTTTGCTAACATCCTAGCCCTCTACGATGAGTCATTTCTAAGCCACTGTGAGCACCTGAAGCTATTGTTCAGTTGGAGCTTACCCAAGGCGCCCTTTTCAAAGAACGGCCTGGAGCAGGGTTTACATCCATCATCTTTGGCATTTCCGCTCTCAATCTCTAGGGTAATAAGTCTCAGACGGTTGTCGATTACATTGTTCCCCGGAAAAAAAGCAGGCAACACGATGTCTGGATCATATTCCCACATGAAGTTTTCAAGTACCAGAAACTCCTGCGCAGTACCGTATCCATCAACACCGGAATTGAGTACTTCAGTCTTAGGTGACCCGCCAGGGAAACCCATTGCCAGTTTTTGTTCAATAACAGCACAGACCATTTGTTCAATATCAACCTGTCTGCCGGCCGTAAAACTGTCCCCGAGAATCGCAATATGACGGGTATCAACTCCTTTGCTTTTCGAACGTTCATGATCCTGCCATCCTTGGCTGTTTATACGAACATAGGCACGATTTCTCTGACTTGTCAGCCTTCCACTCCAGAGATGTAACTAAGACCTAATATTAATATAACAGTATCGTGATCCCCAACAGTCTCGCTGCCAATTAAGCATAGATTAGGCCTATAAGTATGCCTCCGATTATGAGCAACAATCGTTGACGCCACGGTACTGGTTTGCGGGGTTGCTTATCTTGTTTCAAGGTAAGAAATACATGTTAAATTTTTGCGTGTCCATATCCATCTTCATCTAGATGGCTTAATTTATATCGACGGTAAGCTGTTCCTTCATGTTCTCGACTGTATTTTGACTGCTGGCTTCAATATTTGCCAGCCTGAAAGTCAATATGGAAAATCCTCCAAAAAGCCAAAAAAATTGAGCGTGATACCAGTTGTCCACAAGGCAATGTATGGCAATTGCCAGAAGGGAGGCAGTAAAACATAGTCTCATTGTTTGATAATAGGTCATTTGCATGATTAAAGAAGAAAATCCACCTTTAAGAAGCAATTTTAAGATAACATAAAAAAGTGCCACACAAAATAATATTCCTATTATCCCAAAATCAAAGTACAATCCAAAATATAGACTGTGGGCATGGGGCCATCCCGGTTGCGCACAGAGTAATTCAAATCCTCCGATTCCAAGCCCCCAAAGATACAATGAATCTTTTTTTAACCTTTTAAAACCCGAACTCCATATTATAACTCTATCACTTACTGATCTCATTTTACTTACTTGTTGAACAACCCGATCATGGATAGGATCTTTACCGCTTGTAAATTTTGAAAATTCAGCAGATGCCATCCTCAGCGTAAGAAATGCAACAACAAAGCAAATAAATAATATAAAAGCTCTCTTTCGTAATGCAGAACTGAAAAAGAACAAATAACCCATCATCACCAGGAGGGCGCCATGCCCGCCCTTTGAGAATGTCAGGCAGTTTGCAAAAAACATAATAAACAATAATGAAGATAGTAGGATACGCTTCAGGATCGATTTCGACATTATGAGCAGTCCTATTGCAATACTGATTGTTACATTTAAGCTCATTGCAGTATAATTAGGGTGCTGAAAAGAATAACCTCGATTCTGAAACGCGGAAGACCATTCGAAAACAAACTGGTACATGTCACCGATATTACTTTTAATTGTAGTTTCATTATGATAGACAGAAGCAATTGTAATCAGAGATACAATAAGCCCGCCTGCGAGCCAGCACCACATACATTTTTTATGTAATGATTCTGAGAATGAAAAAAAATTAATAAAATAATAGATGGTAATACAAACACATAATAAAAGTAGAGTATGAAGACTGTACGCCACATCGTGGCTCCATAATATAGTAACAGCGCTGTAGATCAATAATAGGAATATAGGAATATTTAATGGGTTCCTGGTACCAATTGGTCGTTTTACTTTTATTGCAGCCCTGATTATTATGCATATTATTGCGATTATAACTATGGGAAAAAATATTGGAATAATTTTATTTCTATATGCAAAATCTCCTATATAATTTATGCCGATATTATTCCAGAAAACAAATGAACAAATAGTTAAAACGTAAAGACACCATTCAGGCTTTACCAAAAAAATGACCATGGACAATCCCAATATCACTATGGAGACAAATGCAAACCATGGTAAAACTAAATATACCAGACCAATAATAATCTGGGCTACAATAATCATAGTCCAGATAGAATATTGATAGGACCGTTTATTATTAAACAGATATGCGCATATCATTACGGTGTCATCCTATACTAAAAGTGGCTGCGCATTTAACATAACTACAGATACCCCAAAGCCTCTAATTGTTTCTTAATGGCGTCATCTAAAGGTGCATCTACCGATGGTCTCACGTCCGAAAGAACCTCATCCAGTATATTTTTGATTTCTGCTCTCAACTGTTTGTGTATCTTTTTTTCCTGCCGGCTAATATTTTTAGTTTCCGCGCTATCCTTCCGAAGGTCAAATAGTTTTTCACGAAAAAATTGGGTGATCAAGCTCATTCGGTCTCTTATCCTAATTCCATGATTCGATTTGACCAACCCCAAGTATGTCTTAAAATCCATATGTTTAAGGTATGTAGAAATCAGTTTGTGATTGTTTTTTATAACACATATACCAGGAGAACCATCGGCAAAAGCAATTCTATCATCATTAAGTTTACCGCCTTTCAATGCAGAGGCAAAGGATTGCCCGTCCAGTTTAAAATCAGCTTCATATCCCAGAAGTTCCATGATAGTTGGGAAAATATCCATTAGTTGAACTGTTTCGGAAACTTTTGATCTGCCTGAATTATTATAGTCCACAATAAGCGGCACGTGCAGGACTTCATTGTGCAACCCCGTACCGTGCCCAATATAATTATGTTCCATAAATGCCTGACCATGATCTGCTATTAGCATAAAAAGATAGTCTTCTGATTCTTCTTGAAGGGCTTTGTGGATATCACCCACAATCTTGTCAACTTGATAAATGCCCGCATCATAGCATGCCAGCAGATAGGCGATCTCATTTTTTGAAGGAAATTTTAAACGCTTGTTGATTTTTCGTGAAACATCCATGATAGACATTTTATCTGTCTGTTTGGAAGTCAGGGCTTTTACTATTTCAGAATTTCCAGGAACTGATATTGATTTGTCCAAAAACATTTGAACATTCTGTTGGTCAGCAAAATAAGGTTCATGGACGAATTCTGCAGTGTGAAAAAACAAAAACGAATTTTTATCTTTTTTTACCCAATCCCTAAACTCAGGTAATATATTATCACTAAGGCTTAATTCCTTTACTACATTAAAATGACTACTGAAAGCATTTGGATTAAGAAGCATTTTAAAAGGTGTAAAAATACCGGTGTGATATCCCTTTTCAGCAAGATATTCAGGCAGGACAACAAAATCACTATTAATTTTCTGATCCATCCAGTTAATCATCAATGTTGGAGGGTATCTCCCCGCTATCATAGAATAAAACGAAGGCGCTGTCCAATTTGACTGAGAGTATGCATTTTCAAATTGAATACTTTGACTGGCAATGGCATCAATATTAGGAGAAGTGTTTTTCTGATATCCATAACAACCAAGATGATCAGCTCTTAAACAGTCTACAATAAGAATGCAAATATTCATTGTTATGCTCCATAATTCTTGTAAGGAAGTCCTTCGACATCATCGGCTACCGAGCAGCCGCACAGACAGTGCTACATCCGATGCTTTTATCTTCCGAAAAGGTAACCCACACTCGGCTGGACAATTTTTTTTTATGATATCTTTTTCTCTATTAAATAGTCTGCCATTTTCATCCCCTGGTAAACAGCATTCGGGCTAAGACAAAAATAATACCCACCTTGTCTCCCAACAGAAAAGAGATTCTTGAATTTGTGAATCTCAGAAAATGTCTTTTTCATTTTATCTTCATAATCCAGTCCATACACGGGCATCGACTTAACCAACCTAATAAGGCGTTTTCCCCGTAAATCACTTGCCTTGTATAGTCCAAGTTTTTCAATGTCCTTTACAGCCCGATCAATTATCTCCTCATCAGAAAAATTTTCATAATCCTTTGACATACTACATTCCAGATTAATTCCCTCTTTGTCGGAAGGAGAAAGTTTGCCAAAGATATTGCGAGGATAATAAATTCTGTTGAAAATAAGGTCTGGGTCAGGATGATAAGTATAAACAAAAGGCCGCTTTATCTGTTTTTTCATGTTGTAGGTCAGATATACACTTAAAATAGTAACATATTTTAATTCTGGACACTCTACCACCCCGAGGAGACTGTTAAGCTCATTTACCGAACCGGTCCAGATGATGTTTTTGATATTATATTTTCGGCCTTTGATTTCAACACTTTTTATCCTATCCCGTTCTTTTTCAAATAACAGGGGGCCGCAATCCAAAATCGTTTCTCCTTGTTTTTGGGTGTATTTGTTCCACAGACATTTTACAAAAACCTCAAACCCTTTTACCGGATAATATGATTTGCAGCTTTTCATTCTGGACACCAGCATTTTTACAAGTTGTAAAGGCGGCAATGGTTTAAAAGGTTCATTCTGATTGAAAATATCTCTATCAGTACGCATGTACCAGTCTTTATGAACTTTATCACCAGGCAGCAAAGTCTTCTTTAAAAACAAATCTTTAAAAAGATCATTATAAAAGTCAGAGCCGCTTTTACTCGATATCCAATGCATCAACGAGTCAGGGTTACCCTTGACTTTGTTTTTTTTCAACAAGCATGAAATAATCTGTTTTTGATATCTCCAAGGATAGAAAGGCACCTGAAGCTGGTTGGGAAATTTCCAATACCGGCCTTTTGCGTGAATGGCAAATTGAAACTTACCTGTGATCATTTCTTCTTGTTCTAAAATGTCCAAAATATATTTATCGCATTCAGGAAAAGGAGTAGACAACAAAACATGCGGGCCAAGGTCAAACAAAATGTCATCAATTTCCAATGACCGGCAAAGTCCTCCGACTTTTTCATCTTTTTCGACAACAAGGGTTCGCTCACCGGCCTCGGCAAGAAAATTAGCTGTGGTTAAACCTGTTACACCGGCACCAACAATCAAAGTCACTTTATCCGTTTGTGAATTCATAATATTATTTCCGCCATACTTTCATCTGACATTATTCGGCCTATTAATACTTTCTATAATCCTAACTATGCAGCGTGATACCCCTCATATAGCTAAGGCCACAAATAGTAACTGTTCAGATGTGTATCAGATTTGGACAAGCAGGCTGGTGAAGCATAGTATTCTATGTGAGGCAGCCTGGTCGTGCAAAGATGGTGTGCAGCTGAATAGTTACCTATAAGCTATGATAAGTCTTCGTTGAATAAGGGCATCGTTACTATATTTTTATTCTCTCTTCTGTTTATGGCATTAATTGTCATTGCAAAATGACATGGATATTTTTGAATATACTTTTCAAATACTTTTGCGAGATTTTTCATGTTTTTTTCGATGAATTTTTCTTTATCTTTGTTTGGTACCATAATTAGAGGTTTTTCCAAGACCAATCTATGGGTGTTGTCAGGCCCCCTGATTATGAATGTAGGCAGGATTACGGCACCTGTTAAGGCGGCAATCCTCACAGGGCCAGGTGAGAGATTGGCTTGCCTTCCCAGAAAAGGAATTGTAACCCAGTCCTTTCCTTCTCTTCCATCAAAAGCTATGGCGACCAGTTCATTGTTTCGCAAGGCATTTATTACTGGCCTGACTGATCGATTCACATGTAAAAATTTAACAGGCAGTCCTTGATTTTCCTTTACTTTCGATTTTTCCATCCACTTAAACCCGGGACGATTTAATTCAGGTTTTCCTACAATCTGGTTTATTGAGTATCCTTTAAATCCTAGGGTCGGTAAAATTGTCATAAAAGAACCAAAATGAGCAAGTTGAATGATAACTCCCTTTTGCTTTTCCAGAGCAGTGTTTAAGTGTTCAATACCTTCAATCTTTACAATTCGATCCAGATATTCTTTTGTAAGACTTCCCATAAAGAGATTTTCGACATTCCGCTTTACATATATTTCGAAACTTCTTTTAGCAATTCGGAGGGTATTATCTTTACTGTCTATTTTGCATAGATCATCAATGATTTGACAAAGATTTTGCCGGAAGAACCTAAAGAATAACGAGGCGGTTAGTTCAGATAAAAAGAAAACAATTCTAACGGGAAGTTTTTTTACAATAATCCGAAAAGGCCCCCAGAATAACAAAAAAGCTAAATAAACAATAAAATACTTTAGTTTTTTCATATTTTTTATCCATTAAAACAAGATGGCGTCGCAAAAAGTACCCAAAGGGTATAGCAATCGCCAGCTACTGGGTTGATGCAAATTATCTCGTCACTGTGACGTACCTAAGTACACCTCATTCCACGAAATTTGAGCGCCTTGTATCGGTCGCTAAAACCACCTAACTTAGTTTTTTGTTTTTTGAAAAGATACAAAGCCTGTTTTTTGATCATAGGGTGATTTTCGGCCCCTTAGCCTCGCAAATATTCGAAAAACAAATACAGCAGTCGGTTTCAAAATCCGTTCAAACATTCCAAGAAAACCATCTGTCAGCATATTCAAATATCGTTGAGAATGTGGCCTATAAAACATTTTGGCAAGATCATTTGCATCTTCAGGGAACAAGTCATCATCTTTTGAGATTAAACCCTCTTTCACTGCAATCTTCTGGAGATGTGTATCAGGCTCAATTTTGATATAACTGATGCCACCACCGCCTCTACCAGGCAATGCCAGTTGAATTTTAAAAGGGAGAATTAATGTCTTTATTGTATCTATTAAAGTGTAGCCTGGTAAAGATGTAAAAAGGCCAAAACCAACCCCAACACCCTTTATTTTACGTACCATTCTAATGGTGTTTTTTATGTCCTGCTCAGTCAATCCTTTTTTCAGAGCAGAAAGCCCTTTATTAGTTGCGGCATCGGGGGAAAAATCGATCTGAATAGCGCCAGCTTTTTTTAATAACCCCAAAAAATCTTCGGTTATTCCTTTCATGTGGCACCATACACCAAACTGGACATCAAGATTTCGCCTAATCATTTCATCTAGAATATTTATAGCATGGTCTTTAGGAACATTAAAGACACTGTCCACAAAAACAAAGCGCTTCATCCCGAATTGGTTGATAAAATATTCGATCTGATCAACAATGTCTTTCACTTCACGGAGCCTGACTTGTCTGCCATTTAAATTCGGATAGGAGCAATATCCGCAATTAAGCGCGCACCCACGCTTCGTTTGGATACCAATAATATTGTATGATGGACCCAGATATTTTTTTATGTCAATTACCTCCGGGGCTGTTTCAGGCATGGGGATTTCAGAAAAATCAGGTAAAGCTCTGTCTCCAGTGTAAATAAGCTGATCGTTTTCCCTAATGAATATCCCTTTGACATGTTCAGGATTTTCCAGGTTCGCAAGCAGCTCAGGTGTAGACTTTTCTCCTTCGAGGTAAATTCCGAAATCAATTTCCGGAATTTTATTCATGATTATTTCAGCAAACATAGAGAACCCAGGGCCACCCGTCATAATCATTATTGACGGATTAATTTCTTTAATGGCCAGGACCATTGGTTTCACCGTATTAAAATATACCTGTTTATTCCTGAAGTTTGTTGTGTCGATATTGCGTATTGAGATTCCAACGACATCAGGCTGAAATTTTTGAATCTCTTTTTCCAATTCAGCCCCTGAACTTGCTAAAGGATACAGATTTGGATCGAATATTTTTACTTGATGATTACTAAGGGCAGATGCTATGTAGGTAAGCCCGATTGGAAACATTGCATTTTCTGTTTCTCTTGTTCCCAAATCCTGCTGAATAAGTAATACTTTCATAATTTTAGACCTCAAAACAAATCGTTAAATAATTGTTTATCGGGAGGGCACAACCTAACAATTTACTGAGCCCCCCCCCATTCTCAAACCACGGGTCAACGTTTTCTAAGTGGAATCAGCTTCCTTTTTCAATGACTACATAGTCAATCACCAGTCACTATTTTCTTCAACCATCTGTTGATATCTGCTACCGTTACTCTGCTCATCTGGAAGATAAGGCAACGCTGAGGAGCGACCCGAGAATCGGAGGCCGGTAGATTATGTGTCTAGGCCTTTCTCGTCCACCACAAACGTTCAATAAAAACATTGTCCAGTGCACGACCACGGCCATCCATACTGATTGCAATGTTCTTATCAAGCAACACCCCGGTAAAAGCCTCGGAGGTAAATTGTGCCCCCTGATCAGTATTGAATATTGTCGGGTTACCGTTCGTCAGTGCATGCTGTAAAGCAGCGACGCAGAAAAGGCTTTCAATGGTGTTCGAAAGCTCCAGACAAGAACATAGCGACTATACCAGTCAATCACCGCCGCGAGGTACATGAATCCGTATTGCATTGGGATGTATGTTATATCCATACCATGGATAATCTGGTTGCCTTGGAAGCAAAGGAATATCCAGGGAAACAACAAAATCAGAATTGTAAAAAATTAATAACACACAAGTTGGCCAGCTTTTTTTCTTCCTATTATTTTTGCTGCTGCATCTACCCCTTTGACTAATTGATAAGTATCACTTGAAAACGAGTGTATGTCACTTCCCATCATATGGATTAGGTCTTTTTTGAGAAGCGTTTTGGCTGTTTTCTGTACTTTTTTTCCATATATGCCAACTAGACTCCCAGCATTTAGTTGAGTCATTGCACCTTGTTGTATCAGGATTTGTAGCTTTTCCGGCTTTTGCTGTATTTCAAGATTCCTTTCAGGGTGGGCAATTATTGGTATGCATCTGTTCGTGAGTAATTTATAGATTACGTCCTCAGTATATAATGGAATTTGGTATACTGGTAATTCAAGTAAAATATAGTTGTTTTTATACCTTATTATAAGCTCTTCATGCTTCTTAACACATTCCGGTAAGTCTGGAAAAATAGAAAATTCAGCACTGGCAATAATTTTGATATCAATTTTTCTGGCAATAATTTCTGCTTCCAGCGCGTTTGCCGTCCAGAGAATCCTTTCACAATACTCATTGGTTGGGGGCTCAAGGATATGGGGCGTAGCAACGATTACTTTTATACCTGCTGCAGCAGCTTTTGCTACTATTCTTATGGATTCATCAATTGCCTCGGGACCATCGTCGATACCGGGAAGGATATGTGTATGTATATCAATCAATGACTCTTAATCCCTCTATTTAACTTGGTGTATCATGTGTTATAATAGTAATAGCTATAATTACTGGCCCTGCCTATCTTAAACTTGTTCAGGACAACACCAATTGGTTTAATCTTTGCGTTTGTATAAATTTCTTTTACCTGGTTGAAGATTGCATAAGTTTCCTTATGACTTTCCGTTACGGTAATAAAACCATCTACGAGACCTGCAAGTATAACTGCATCATTTGCAACAAGTATTGGTGGTGTGTCTATAATCACGATGTCGAACCTGTCTGAAAGATCATTGATTAACTCTTTCATTTTTTTAGATTCAATTAACTGGGCTGGGTCAGGTGGAATAGAGCCACTTGACATAATACTTAATTTTTCTATACCGGATTCCTGAATGGCTTCGTTAATATCTGCCTGCTGAGCAATAATGCTTGTGCTACCAATATGATTCTGTAAACCAAATACTTTATGAACCGTTGGACGTCTGTAATCCCCATCAAGAAGAAGGACTTTTTTTCCTTCATAAGTCATGGAAATTGCGAGATTGCACGCAGTAGTAGTTTTGCCTTCGTTAGCGATTGCACTTGTAATCAAAAGGGTTTTAATTGGTTTGTCAACAATGGCAAACTTTATGCTGTTTCTAATCGATCTGTACGCCTCACTTAAGGGATCTTTAGGTGATTTCCCTGATATTATTAGATTTCCTTTTTGTTTGATTTTTGGAACAGAACCTAACAGAGGAACTCCTGTTCTTCGAATATCATCCTGGGTTTTTATTGTATCATCCAGATAATCTACCATAAAACCTAGGGTGACTCCGCATACCATACCCAGAAAAATTCCGACTATACCGTTTAGTATTTTTTTAGGGCTCTTGGGCTTATCAATCTCCGGCACTGTTGCTGATTCAACAATCTTGAGGTCAGAAAAAACTGTCAATTCAGCAATTCTAATTTGATAAAGATATTCGAGCATTGATTTATACATTTCTTGAGCAATAGTGGTTTTAAGTTTCATCTGTGCATCATTGAATATTATTTCAGGAATGACAGTAAAATCAAGCGTATGATTATCAATTTCTTTATTTAAACTGTACAGATGTGCCTTTAATCCTGCTAAATTGGTTTTCTGGTTGAGTAACTCTGTGGAGTACTGCTTTGATAAAAGAATTTCATGATTTAATTCTGATTTAACTTTTGCTAATTGTTGCTCAATTATTTTGACGTCAGGGTGATCTTTTTTCTTTTCAACAAGTACTTCCGCAAGTTTCAATTCACTATCAATAATAGTGCTTCGAAGTCCCGTAATGTATGTATCATTATATATAACCCCTAAAATAGTTTGCTCGTTCTGTACGTTAAGCTGTATTTGTAACTCATTTATTTGAGCCTGTACTTTTGCAAGTTCAATTACGGTGTCTTCTTTTTCTTTCACCAGTTCTGTTCGTCGGTTAATGATATTTTTTCTTTCTGTTCCTATATCAAGGGTCTTCTGTTCAGTGCTGAATCTTTTTGTTTCTTCAAGGGATTCAATGTATTGTTCTTTGACAATCTGTATTTGATTTTTGAGAAAATCCTTTGTGTGCTTATATTCTTCTTTTTTCTGTTTCAAATTATTCGCTATGCATTCTTCTGCAAGAGTGTTGGCAATCATTGCAGCTTCATCTGGGTCAATTGAAGTCGATACGATTTCAAACATATCGGTAGCGTCGAGATAATTAACCTCGATAGTGGGCTTTGGCTGTATTTTGTTAAATAAACCCGAATCCAAGATGTCTTCTGATTTCAGTAGGTTCCCCTTTCCGTCTGATAACTGAAGATTTGAAATAATTGTATTTATAATCGGTTTTGAAGTGGCTATTTCAATAGTATTTTCCATTGAATAATCGCTACTGCCAACTGACGTTGTTTTATTGTCCAGCAGACCAATATTAGCCAGGAGTGCTGATTCTGATTCAGACTTTTCAAGTTGAAGCAGTGATATTGATTCATATACGGGGGGGAAAAGAAAAGAACCACTTATAATGGTTAGCGATATTACCAGAAAAGCTTGAATTATTATCCATTTCCTACGCCACAAAATATCCCAGATTAATTTAAGCTCCATATTATTCTCGTTCACCAATTCTCTTTAATGCCTGAGCTGCATTATATCTGACAAATTTGTCATCATGATTAAGGAACATAGTTAATGCCGGAACTGCTGAAGCATCTTTAATATTGCCCAAAGCACGAAAAGCTGTTAATTTTAACAATCTGTCTTCTGTGTCAAGAAGACTTATCAATGGGTAAACAGCATCAGTTGCTACAAGTTTTCCGAGAGCATCAATGGCTGCAAGTTGAATCTCACTATCATTTTCATTCAAGATGTCAATCAGAACACTTCCAGAACTCTTTTCACTCAATTCAGCCAATGCATCAATGATGTACAATCTCACCTCTTTAGAGTGATCATCTTTAAATAGTTGTGCCAGAATGGGGGCAGCATCACTTGCTTTGTCTTTTCCCAAATAATAAACTGCATTTTTCCTCACTGAAATATTATTGCTTTTTAAATCATTTACGTACTGTTCAGACGTATCTGAGAAACAGCCAGAAGCCAGAGCACTAATTACTATTAATAAAATGTAGCTAATAAAAGGAAATCTCATCAGGATTCTCCATAATCATTATTGTCATATACTCGCGTTAATATAGTGATGTTGTGCCATTACCGCCAAGGCATTTATAATATTAGGCGTAACGGTGATTAGGGATGAATGTCAATAAGGTACTTTTTCCAGGGCGAATAGTTACTGGGGGGGCAGGTTCTTGCACCCGATCTATCATACCAGCTAAGTGCATCGTTGACTTAAGGCCAAAAAATTATTCCTCTTTCAATATTAACAATAAGGATTAGCTGTCGAGAGCCTAATGGTCTATGAGGCTGTCCGAAAATGCTATTTCTTCTCAACCCTTCGTTATTTTAAGAAAATAATTCTCGGAATATCAACTATATGCCTGCGTTTATTTTTTCAAAATGACTCGATTTGAGAAAAAATACCTATTCTCGGACAAGATCCTAGGTTGTGCTACCTTTTCTTCCCTGTTCATCCATCTGAATTTTGCCATGTCCCACGCATATATAAATGCCGGTTTTGCTCAACCTGCGGTACCAAGGTTTAAATATACGAATGGTTACTAATATGAATCAACTGCTCCTATTTTCCATATCACATTTTAAAACTCCCCCAGCTCCTTTTTGTGAGGGGATCATCATATAGCTACAGCAGTTGGCGTTCTAATATCGTTTCCCTTTAAAACATCTTTGACGTCAGGCCAGAATATTATCCCTCTTTCTAAATCAATAATTGGCTTAAGAATTGAGGATAAGTAATCGAAAAAACGGCTTACACTGGCAATGCGTGTTACAGGAACATAAACTATATCACCGCTTATTAAAGACACGTTTGGAGATGATGACTTTTCTGTCGCCTCACCCGTAAGTATTTCTTTAAGATCATAAAGTAATATTTGTGTTTGTTTATGATCTTTTCTAATTAGAACAACATTACTCAATTCCGCGTCCCTGTTGGCACCTGCCGCCTTTCCAATAGCTTCAATTAAGGTTATGGACGAATCGAGGGCATATACTCCGGGGTTATTCACCTCACCAAGCACCATGATTTTTTGACTTTTAACGTCGGACACAGAAATTACAACCTGTGGCTCTATCAACCGATCAGCCAATTTTTCCTGCAGTTCTGCTTGCAGTTGAAAGAGGCTTTTGCCGGAAGCCTGAAGTTTCCCAACCAATGGATAAAATATTCTGCCAGTTGGGTCTATCTTAGCGGACATGGTAAGGTCAGCTATTTTAAGTCCCTGATTTGGAATGATGGAGATCGTTACTTGAGGATCATTGATGTATCGTGATAATTTCTGACGAATATCATCACGCAATTCCAACTCATTTTTTCCCACCGCTTCGATATCACCAATCAGTGGCATCATTATGCGACCCGTGGGACCCAAGTGGATAGATTTATTAAGATCTTCATTGCGATAAACTTTAATATCAATCAAGTCACCTATCCAAATAAGACGCTCTGAGTTCCTATTTCTATAAACAGTTATTTCAAGAGTATCGCCTATACCGAGGATAAACTCGGTAAGTCTAATCTCGCTCGGCACAGAATTTTCGTAGTCCTGTGTTTGCTGAGATGCTTGCTCTTTTGTTGTAGAAGTTGCCGTGCAACCAGAAAATAATCCCAGCAGTATCGTTAACAACATCAAGTTAATTGTGTGGTTCATATCCTTATTGAGAGTCATGAAAAGTGTGTTCCATTCGCAGGAAGTATGATATCTTTCCGCATATAAAATAAGATGCAATTTCCCATTTCTTCACTGGCCTAAACTTCGAGTAAAAATTCCTATGCTAAAATAGCTAACAGAACATGTATGATATGGTAAGATTTACACTATACATATAAACATCGTAAACGCTCAGCCAACGACATTGGCGTAACATGTTAAAGCTATAGAATATTTAAGAAACTAAACACCTTTAGGACGCCAGTGTCTGTCATGCCCAAATGCTACATCCTGTGGTCACTTGAGCCTAGTGCAAGCCCAGTTCAATTTAATCCTAAAGGAAAGCATGTGTAACCTGATTAGCAACATGCTCTCTTTGGCTGGTTCAGCCCTGTCGTACAATTAGCTATGATACCAGGGATCCATATGTGTGAACCTGAAATCTATGTGTTACCTTTTTGCGAGTCCATTAAATTCGCTCTTTAGGAAATTTTAACAATAATTTTTCCATCAACTCTATCAACAGATTTTTTTAATGCTTCAAGAACGTTAGGGAAATCGAAAACTGAGGTTATCATTTGATCAGCTTGTAACTTGCCAGTGGCAAGGAGTTTTATCAGATTTGGATAAATACCATAGCCGGAATGTCCTCTGGAACCGACAATCGATTTTGCTCCTGACACTAGATTGTTTAGAAGTATCGGCGTGTGAGTGGCTGCTCTTCCCAGATAGACAATGGTTCCATTTACTCCAAGGGAACTTTCCATCTCAGGCATTGTTGCATTGGCTGCACCAGCGGCCTCAACCTGCATTTCAGCACCCTGACCATCGGTGTTTTCCAACACAATGTCCCGCGGCTTGATACCTGCCTTTTTGAGTTCTTCAGTGTTATAGGCTAAATCGGCTCCCATTTCCTGAGCGAGATGGAGCCTCTCTTGAATTGGATCAAAAATGATAATTTTACTGGCACCAGCAATGTGTGCCAACATTACTGCTCCTAATCCAATAGGCCCAGCTCCAAAAATTACTACGGTGGAACCAGGCATAAAGCCCCTACCATTGATAAACATACCGTTATAGGCACACCCTAATGGCTCAATGAGGGCGCCGATGTCAAAGGTTTTTTCCTCGGTGTATCTGGCAGTCAGGCTGTTAATCTTCCAGCATTGCAGGGCATTGACTCGCACGTAGTCGGCCAGAGCCCCATCCATGGTGATACCGGCAAGTTCAACATTTGCACATTGGTTGACTGCGCCACTTCGACAAGCAGTACATTTCCCGCACCAAACAATACTTTCAGCCGCTACAAGATCTCCCGGATGGAAGTGAAGTACATTTTTTCCTACTTTTTCCACGATTCCACTGTATTCGTGACCGATAATACAGGGGAGTTTCACCGGTCCTGAAAAGATGATATAGCCGTCACTGTCAGTTTCATAGAGATGACTGTCTGAACCACATATTCCACAGCGTTTGACTTTAACCAGGAGGTCATCATCGCCTATGGAGGGGATGGGTCTATCCTGTAGAGTGAAATGTGGGTTGCGCCACACCTGGCTGCCGCACTGGGCGCGCTGCTGAAGCGTTTCGTCAGCAGAAATTTCATATCCAGACTTAGGCTTCCATTCAGCGTTTGCGGTAAATGCTTTCATTATTCTAATACCTTGAGGAGGCTAGTTATAGAGCTTTTAGTGTCGCTTGGAAATGGTTCCATCTATCAGATCAAGTCTTACGGTTTTGTCATTATTCAGCAAATTACTAAAGAAAGAGTGATTTGACAAGTGCCTTTTTATTAATTTTCCCACTGCCTATCTTTGGTAAATCTTCCATGATTTCGAATTGTTTGGGGATCATATAAGGGGGTATCTTCCCTTTACAAAAGTTGACGATATCATCACTATCCAGGTGCTTGCCCTCTACTGGCACTACAAAGGCCTTTGGTATATTTCCTTTACGACGGTCGGGAATTCCCAAGACTGCAATTTCAGCAATTTTGGGGTGATCTAATAAGATGAGTTCAACTTGCAAAGGATAGACTTTAAGGCCTGTTACTTTAATCATACCGCTTTTTCGCTCGATAAAAGAATAAAAGCCTTTGTTATCCATAGTGGCTATATCACCACTTGCATACCATCCATTCTCATCCAGGATACAAGTATGATCGTCATAGCCTTTTACGATACCCGGACCTTTAAAGAACAGTTCTCCGATTTCTCCGGCAGCAACTTCAGAGTTGTTGTCATCCATCAGTTTAACCTGATAATATGGACATACTTTTCCCATGGAACCGTTTGTCTGGTAGTCAGTGTCTCTGTTAGCCAGGGCAATGCCTGTGGTCTCCGTGCTGCCCCATACGGAGAGAATAGGGATTCCAAACTGGCGTAGAAATTCTTCATTGATTGCTTGTCTGGTATACATCCCGCCACTTTCTGCAATTCTGAGACTGGGCATCGTCATAGAACCACAGTGATTAACCATCATTTCATACATGGGGGCTAATCCCATCATACAGGTTATTGAGTGCTGATTTATAGTGTTGACAATGGTTTTAGGGTTTATTTCTTCCAGTAAAATCACACTGGCACCTGTATACAGGGAACGGGCAAAAAGTTCGTGAGGGTGAGCAAAAGATGCAAACATACAGAGATGAACGTCTTCTGCTGTCAGGGATAATGCTTTAATAGCAGAGCGGGTATTCCAATATATGTTAGCATGAGTGGCTAAGGCCCCTTTGGGTTGACCGCTGGTTCCAGTGGTAAAATTCAGATAGGCAACATCTGTTGACTGGAAACCATCTTTCTCGGTATATGGTTCAGCTATTACAGCGGTACTCCAGTTCACCCAGTTTTCTTTTTTATTGTTTGTGTCAATGCGGAGCAAAGTTTCTGTTTCAGTGAGAGCAGTATTGATTTCGGAGGAGAGAATCCTTGTGTCGGAAAAGATAGCTTTTGGGGAAATTTGTTTTACAAAATTAATAACATCGTTTGAACAGAGCAGATAGTTCACAGGAGCCGGGAGGGCTCCAATTCGAGTGGCGGCGAGAAATGCAATAATTAATTCAGGAACCCGTGGAAGCATCAAACACACAGGATCTCCCTGTCTCACGCCATTGTTTTTGAGAGTTGTTGCAACTCGATTCACAAGATCATGTGTTTGCTTGAAACTATAGGTAGCGCGTTGATGGGTGATAAATGTCTTGTTTGGGGAATGCAAAGCATAAAGTTCCAGTGCTCTGTTGAGGGTGATTTCTGTAGTATCCATTTTTATTTGTAAGAATAATTAAAAGAGTGTGAACTCAGAATGTTCTCATTGCCATGATCCCAAAAATGAGGGTGCGAATGAGGATGATAGTGTCAAGGAGAAGAGATCTGTTTTCAATATAAAAAATATCGTATGATATGTTTTCGTGGATTTCACGGGTTCGATCTCCACTGATTTGCCAGATGCCGGTTATGCCCGGTTTGACTCGCAGTCGTTCCCGGCAGAGATCATTGTATTCATTGTCAACAATAAACGGCATTTCCGGCCGTGGTCCAACAAGACTCATCTCACCCCGCAGAACATTAAAGAGTTGTGGCAGTTCATCAAGGCTTGTTTTCCTGAGAAAGTGTCCTATCCTGGTGGTTCTCGGATCATGTGATTTTTTTGGAGAGTTTGCATAATGTGGGGTGTCCGTGTACATGGAACGAAACTTATACATGGGGAAATGCACACCATCTTTTCCAACCCGTATCTGTTTAAAAAAAATAGGCCCTTGGGAATCGTAATAAATGACCAAGCTAATAATTAGAAAGAAGGGACTGGCTAGGAGTAATGCTGTACTGGTGAGGATTAAGTCAAAGATGCGTTTACTCAGTTGTTCAGCATGGCTGAGAGGAATGGGCCTAAGTGAGACTATGGGGATTCCATTAATATCATGGGCTTGAAGTTCATTAGCAAAATAGCCTCTTATGACATAGGGAATGAAATTGAGTTTTACCTTTAACTCCTTGCTGAGTATCGCCAGTTTTTGGAGGTTATACGGCCTCATATCGTGGAGAGGATTGCTAATGAAGATTTCGTCAATTTGAGCTGTTTTGATAATCTCCGGTAAATTTGACAAGTCATTAGAAAATAAGAGATCATTGCTTTTACTTTTGGAAAACCATTCTTTTGTCTGGGAAAGTCGTGACTGATTTTTGTCAAAGAATCCGACCACAAAATAGCCAAGTTTTGGGGATTGTAAAATGTTTTGGTGCAAGAGTCGTCCTTTTTCACCAGCCCCAAGTATGAGAACTCTACGAACACAAAAGTGGCGTATGTAAAAAGACTGTTGCAATTTAAAAAAAAGCATGCGTTCAGTGAGGACAAAAGTAAGTATTGAAATTACAATATAGGCAAAAAGGCTGCGTGGAAAGGCAATCTTTTGAAAGTATGAATATAGTATAAGTCCCAGACAGAGAAGAAGGGTAGCCCTGATGATTTTTCGTATTTCAATGAGATTCATTATGCTAGCCTGTTGCCGATATAAGCCAAAACGTTCGAATATCAAAACACCGAAAATTGCTGTAATTATGGCGACAATGGTGAAACGGGGCCTGTAGGTAATGGTAGGATGCAGAGATACGTGGATGGCAGTGCTGAATGAAAATGCGGATAAAATGGCTACCAGGTCAGCTATGATTTCAGCACTAACCAGAAATTTATTGTAATGTTGGGAAAAAACAGTCATTGATAAGATCTTTTAAGGTGTTTTTTTAGCATGGTCGGTTCAATTGTAATTATGCCTTACTACGGTACAGGGAAGGGTCAATCACGCTACTCATCAAGTCTGTCCGGAGTTCACCTCCCAAAAAATCATTTATTGAGGAAATGATCAATGTGTTGTTGTTGAGCAGATCATTATAATTGATTTTCAGGTAGCGAATGTGCTGGCGATGTTCCTGAAGCCAGTTTTCTGTTTCCCTGAGGTGTCCGGAAAAGAGTGAACTGAGCTTTTGATCGCTTACCTTTTTGGAATCTTCACCGCGGTGCACCAGCATTTTCTTTTGTGATATCAGAATCTCATTGATATCTCTTTCCATAAAGATGATACGGAAATTGTATGACTCTGGAAGATAGGGGAGAAGGGCGGAAATGATTTTAACTGCCTTGCCGTTGACGTCATCGAGCCATTTTGTGTCACCCTCAGGAAGCTTCTTGACGCGTTCCAGTTCATAGTATCCTTTTGGATTGTCTGCGTCAGGTGTACGCTGATTATCGGTGAGCGGAGGGATGCCTCCGGCTTCCAGCATTTTCATCAATAGCGAGGTTCCAGATCTGGGCAGTCCGGAAACAATAGTAATTGTCTGTGGTTTTTTTCTAGTAAAAAAGTTTAGCAACCTATTCATTTTTTGTTGTCCGTAGGTGTCGTTTCGCTAGCAATTTAATGTTATGTTTGTTTTTTATTTACGATTTCTTTAGCAATGCTACACAGCATACCACGTAGTTGGTAAGTTCCAAAAGCTGGGTCGTAGGGTGGTCCATTGTTGGTGAGGACATTGGCATTGGAGTCCCATATGCCATGCTCTGGTCCCGGACGTTCAGGGAACCACCAGCCATGTTCAACATTTATTACATCCGGTCGGATGTCTGTGGTTATCAGGGCTTTCATCCGAATACTTCCTCTTGGAGAAGATATTATGACCCAGTCTCCGCCGGTAATGTTATGGCTTGTTGCGACATCCGGATGCATTTCAACCTGTGGGTAGGGACGCAGGTTTCTGAGAACTTGAATTTGCCGATGTTCACTATGAAAAAACTCACGGCGTCGACTTCCAGTTGTCAAGATGTAGGGATAAGAGGAATGAAGGTCAGTGCGACTTACTGGACTTTCAGATGGCTCTTGAAAAGTTGGTAAAGGGTCATATCCAAGTCGTTTTAATGCTTTTGAGTAGAATTCTACTTTTTTGGATGGTGTGCGGAACCCCTTTTCCTGATATTTGCGGTAGCGGTGAGGCTTGGTGATCACGCATTGTTTTTGTAATTCCTTCACAGAAATACCAAGGGGAGAAAGTTGGTATTCCATGATATCTTCCAGGGTTTCCTCGCAGTTTGGTAATTTAAGGTGGCGGGATAGTTGATCCATAATCCATTCGTCCTGGCGACACTCGGCGGTTTGCACTGCTTTTTGTTGACAGTAGATCATGTTTTCAGCCACCAGGGGGTAGCCTATTATCTGATCAACTTCAGTCCAAAAGGAGGCAGGAAGAACATAATCAGCCATCTCTGCTGTTGGGGTCATGAATAGATCAGTAACAACAAGGAATTCTAAGCATTTTAGGCTCTCGTATACCTGATGGCTGTTTGCCAGGGTTGCAAGAGGATTGCCGCCAAAGACCAGCAGGCCTCTAATGGGGTAAGGATCTCCAGTCCGCATGGCCTGGAGCAGGGTTGGAATGTGGGCGGAAGGCATGAAGGATCGCCAACCACCAAGTAGCTTATAGGTATCTGCCCCAAGCCTTTTTTTTCTCATTTCATTCGGTAGCTTATGTGCCAGGGTGGGGTAGCTTTTGATGAGATTCATCCCCAGGATGTCTCCACCAGGAATATCGATATTGCCAGTAAGGCCCCGCAGACAAGCAATTGCTCGGACAGTTTGAAGGGAGTTACTGTTTTGTTCAATACCCAACCCCCAATCAAGGATTGCTGGTTTGGTCGTGGCATAGAGATGGGCTGCCTCTATTATTGATGAAGCTTCAACGCCGGTAATCTCAGCTCCCCATGCAGGTGTAAATTTGGCTACATGGTCTTTGAGTTCACTAAACCCGGAAGTCCACTGTTCTACGAAATCATGGTCATAAAGCTCAGAATAAATAATATGATGAATCATGGCCAAGGCGAGCGCGGCATCGGTTCCAGGACGGATAGGCAACCACAGTTTGCAGCGTTTTGCGGTTTCGGAACGGCGTGGGTCTACAGCAATACCAATGGCTCCCTGATCTAACGCTCTTTTTACCGCAATACCCAGTTCTCCATCAGGGCTTGAGACTAAAGGGTTATGTCCCCAGAAAAGAATGCACCGGGGAGCTGTGTCTCCATAATAATCAGCTGTGACAAAACCACCGTAGGTCAGGTTGCTTACAGTGATTCTTGGAATAAAACATTGCGCCAGGCCTGGTTCGTACCAGTTAGGAGTACCCAGGGCATTTGCAAAACGAACCACATGCATATAGTGATGACGCCCGGTCCCCTGACCCAATGCAATGGATTCAGGGCCTGACTCAGAACGAATTTTTTCCAGGCGTTGAGTTATTTCAGTGAGGGCCTCTTCCCAGGAAATTTTTTGCCAGCCTCCATTTTGAGTTTTTATGCGTTTTAGAGGTGTGTGTAATCTATCAGGATGATTGGCGATTTCAAGGCTGTTCATTCCTTTTATGCACATCCATCCTTTGCTCATGGGCGATTGTGGATCACCAGTGACTTTTACTACCTTGTTATCTCTTACTGTTATCAGTGCTCCACAGCCACCATGACAGATACGGCAGACACTGCGGACAATTTTTTCGTCAGATATGTCTTTCATAGTCTCTCATGTAGTTAGTTGAGGAAAGATAGCAAAGTAATGAAAAAGTGTATTCGTTAAAGAACTTGGTGTTGTAGAAACGCATCATCTCCATCGGTGCTGCGAATAATTCACGCATCACGGCTGTGAAGTTTTTTTGAAGTCTACGCTTATCTGCTTAACTATTAGATATGGTATAACCTTTTTACGAGTTCATCAAAGAAAAAATAGAAGAAATTATTGTAATCGTGCATGGATGCTTCCCCATAAGGCACCCGACCCCAGTGAAACAGCCCTGACAGCCAATAGAAATGGAGTGTACAGAGCAACTACAGTATCTTTTCGAATACTAAATAAAACAAATGGCACTATGGAGGCTATGAAAAAGCAGATAGTCGTGAGAATGAAAATCCAGCCCCAGTTGGGGAGGAAAAAAGGAGATGGGAGAGCCACAAGTATAAGAAAAAGAGCAATGATTTGTATTTTTAGTGATTTTGGGGTGTAGGTATCTTGGAACATTTTTTTAGGAAACTGTCGATAGACAGCCATTCGCCAGTAGCCTCTGCTGAATTTGAGTCGACCATATTTTATTACTGAATCGGGATGGTTTAAGTGGCGTACAATTGCTTTTGGAGTGAAGACCATAGTTAATTGCAGTGCTGCCATTCGATAAGAGAATTCTGTATCTTCATTGTTGGCCACTGGAAATCGGGTATCAAAACCATTGAGTTCCTGGAAAATATGGCGTCTATATCCAGCTGAATAGGTATCAACCATGTCAGTTGTTCCCGCTTTTTCCAGCAAGGTAAAGCGTTCTTCAAATTCGATTTGAGCAAATCGTGCTACTATTTCTTTCTGTGCTGTGCAATATGCGCCCTTAACGGCCATGACATCTTTTTGTTGAAAGGGTTTTACCATCTCTTCAATCCAGTGAGGAGTCGGAATGCAGTCAGAATCAGTAAAGAGGAGGATTTCCCCGTTACTTGATGTAGCCCCATGATTCCTGGCAGTGGCCGGTCCCTGGTTTTCCTGGTGGAGGTAGAGTATGGAGAATTGCTGGGCTATTTCGGCAGTACGATCTGTGGAGCCGTCATCAACAACGATTATTTCAAATGAGTCAGAAGGAAATGTCTGCTTGTTAAAAGCACTAAGGCATTGGGCCAGGGTCTGTTCTGCGTTGTAAGCAGGGATAACTACACTGACCATCAGTGGCAGTTCCTCTATTCTTTTGGACATTTTGTATCACTTCCTTTAACTAAGTGCCGGAAGAATGTTTTTGCTGACTTAGTGGTACGTTTGATTTCTTTGGGGTTACGGATCATCTGTAGCAATTTGTAGAGAATGTAGTTTGGTCGCAGGTAAAAGGAACGTCGTGCTTTATCGCAAAATGCAACAAGTTCCGCAGAGGAAAGGTGCTCTCCGCGGATTACAGTGTTGTGCAAACCGGATGGAGTGAGCCATTTAGAGAAATCACGGGATGCTATAAGACCTTTTTCTTCATACCATGCATAGGCCGCAGTGCCAGGATATACCATGACGGGGTAAAATTGAGCGGCATCCGGTTTGAGGTCGATGGCAAACTGTAGAGTGTTTTCCATCGTTTCCTGGGTTTCACCAGGTAAGCCGACCATGAAGCAGCCGTGTATCAGGATTTTTGCTTTGCGGGCTGCAGCCATGAATGATTGTGATTGTTCTAATGTGATGCGTTTCTTTATATTGTCAAGGAGGTGCTGGTTGCCGCTCTCAAAGCCAACACAGAGGCAACGACAGCCGGCATTCTTCATGGCTTCTAGAGTTTCATAGTCCATGTCAACCCTTGCATTGGCAGTCCAGGAAATCTTGATTTTTCGTCGAATAATTTCCTGGCAGATCTCTATGCATCTCATTTTTTGTGATGGAAAGGTGTCATCTTCAAAAAATATAGCTTTGGCCAATGGGAAATTGTCTACTATATATTGAACTTCATCGACAACATTTTTGACACTTCGCAGCCTGAGGCGATGACCCATCATAGTTTGCGGATAGACACAGAAAATACATTGATGGGGGCAACCACGACTGGTGGTTATGGTCACCATGGGAAACAGGGCGTTAGGATTGAAGTAATTGTCTATATTAAGAAAACGTTTATAGATAGCACTGACCATGGGGAAGTGGTCAAGTTTGTCAAGAAAAGGACGATCTTTCGTGCGTTTGGGGCCGGATACAGTGTGGTAGCAAATCCCCGTTATTTCAGATAGTTCACCACCTGATTCAAGGTAGTCTGCTATGTCACATATGGTTTGGTCATATTCACCAATGGCAATGGCATCGATTTCTTGACTCAAGCCTAATGACTCTTCAGGGAGGGCTGAGACATGAGTACTTACCAGGACAATAAAGAGATCTGCTGCTGCTTCTTTTTTTAGATCCTCACAAAATTGAACATCATTGGATATACTGGGAGTACTGGTTTCTACGACAATGAGTTGTGATTTGAATGCGAGTATTTTTTTTATTGCAGTCTCTTTGTCACAGTTAGCGGCCGGTGCATCAATGAGGTCAATTTTATGTCCGGCCTGTTCAGAAAAACCAGCAGCATAGGCAAGCCACATTGGATAGTATAAGGTACCACTTTTAGTTACCGCCGGGCTTCGTTGAGGCCTGGAGAAGTTTTTGAGGAAGGGCGGATTTATAAAGGTTATTTTTATGCCAGCCATATTTTTCTCTTTAGAGGGGGGTTATTTTTAATGAAAATAGCATGTTATGGTTTTGTTGTTGCAGTGCTTTAGGGGCGTCTCATGAATTACTAGTTACTATATCATTAACATAAAAAAAATGGAACTTTTTCTGTAACTATTCCTGGGGAGGCAAATGGTGGTGAAGTGGGTCGATAAACGTGGATTTTCCCCGTTTTGTCATCTGGGAAATTGTTACCAACCTGTTAAACCGACTATTAACGCCACTAACAAAATACACCTCTCCTGCTAAAATGCAATGGAAGTATTTTGCAATAATATGATCTCAGGAGCCTAGACGTCAGGTGACTCCTGGTAGCAAATTCGCGAGTCGCTTTCGTTATATAGAAAATACCCTTGACGCCTAGTGTGTCGAGCTTTATATTAATTCTTGATCAAGTCTGATCAAGTCATTTTCATTGCAAAAGCAAAGAAATCGAAAAGACATTACCTGCACACGATCTCGAAAACTGCCCAATGATACTCAACAAATAGCCGAATTGTAAGTTCCGAGTGTAGAATAATGCAATTAATCATAAATGATTTATGAACGTATCCTTGCAAATTGATTATAAAAGATAAGATCGTGTTGAAAGCGTTCCATGGTAGCGGATACAATTTTACAATTGTCCCGGTTATTTGGCACATTGCTAAATTTTTTGATGAGGTTGTAAAGTAATTATGATCTTGATTTAGGATTAAATGTATTGGGTAATCGGTTAGAAAATGAGGTTTGCGACTTTTTGTTTGCAAGCTGAACCAAATCTAATTCCAATTGCACCAGAAAACGGCATTGCCGTTTAGGGTACACGGTGCGAAAAGCCAAAATGTCCTTAGGTTTGGGGAGGCAGATGCTGATTCATCATTTTTATGTTAATAACTCGTTGGCAACAACGTAGAATTTACAACATCAGACAACAATTACTCGATTTTAAAAGGAGTGAAAATGCAATTTTTTGATAAATTCAGCCGTTTTTACAGCACTAGCCACACCAGCCCATTTCCACATAGGCTAAATGGCAGATATGAGGCAATTATTGCCCAAAATGTAGAGTTGTTCTCAGGAGCGAAAATACTGGATATCGGTAGTCACGATGGCCGCTGGACTTTCGCAGCGATACAAGCTGGAGCATCACATGTGAAAGGCATTGAGCCACGTCGAGAATTAATCGACAATGCTATCGAAACCTTTACTGAATATGGAATCGCTCCTACAAAATATACCTTTGAATGCGGCGATGTTTTTGAATTACTTAAAAGTGAATCGTTCGACATTGTGTTATGTCTTGGGTTTTTCTACCATACAATTCGACATGCCGAATTACTCGATCGAATTGAGAGGACGGGCGCTCGATTTGTAATTATCGATACTGAAGTTATTCCACCTTCTAAGCAGCCAGAGACGGCGGCTGCCAGTAGTCCTCGTTTGATTTTTGATAATCCTTATGATATCCAAATCTTACGCGAGCCAGTTGGTAAACAACAGATGGCGTACTCCGATTTGTTAACCCGTGATGGCAACACGTTAGTAGGGCGTCCTTCACGCGCGGCAGTTCAATATCTGTCAAATCATTTTGGCTATTCATGTGTCAACTATGATTGGTGTTCGCACTTTTTACGTAATTCAGAACAAGATTCCTCAATGGCAGATTACTCTCAAGGTTGGCGAGATACGTTCTATTTGTCAAAACCCTGATTTTAGTTTTATTTCGTAAATGCTCAAGGAACCACCTCCAATCTCACAGAACTGCAGTCTATTAAGGTGTCATATTCCAGGGTAGTATCCCTTCAATTATCTTAAATTGTTCGTCCGCGATGATTTCATAGAAAATAGTTGACACCATTCTAGACAAATGTTTTATCATAGCAGCCTTGGGGCACTCGTGTCTCATTTGGCTTAAGCCTTTATTAGTTTGATGATGGCTGCACATTGAAAAGGAAGCTTAAGAGAAAAAGTCGTGATTACTTTTACTCGGCCATGTCAAAAGATCAACCAATCTATTAGGAAAAAGTGAGCTATTAACATGCCCCCTTCTCACCAGGGAACTAACCCTCACGCTGCCCACCCCACGTCCCTTGTGGCACTGGGCAAGAGTCTCTGGCGCAATCGTGAACTTATCGTCCAAATGACCAAGCGCGAGGTGGTGGGCCGTTACAAAGGCTCGGCAATGGGACTGGCTTGGTCGTTCTTCAATCCCATTTTGATGTTGATGGTTTACACTTTCGTCTTCTCTGAGATTTTTAAAGCTCGCTGGGGAGGCATTGGTGGTGATGCGAGTAAAACGCAATTTGCCGTATTGCTCTTTGTTGGCCTGATCGTACTGAACCTGTTTTGTGAGGTACTCAACCGAGCTCCCGGATTGATTGTTTGCAATGTCAATTACGTGAAGAAAGTTGTATTCCCGATTGAAATACTACCCGTTATTGCCATGGGCGCTGCCTTGTTCCACTGTTTAATCAGTATTGGTGTGCTACTTGCTGCCTTTATATTCTTTAACGGCTACTTGCACTGGACGGTAGTTTTCGTTCCGTTTGTGTTCCTGCCATTGCTCATTCTCGCCCTTGGTCTTTCCTGGATGCTCGCATCGTTGGGCGTGTTTCTACGCGATGTCGGACAAACCATCACCATTCTAACCACTGTATTAATGTTCTTGTCTCCCGTTTTTTACCCGGTGACAGCGGTTCCGGAAAAGTTTCGTCCGTTAATCATGGCTAATCCGCTTACTATCATCATCGAGCAGATGCGAGAAGTACTGATCTGGGGACACCAGCCGGCATGGATGGTTTTGGGTATTTACACCCTCGTTGCTACCATCGTCGCCTGGGCAGGTTATGTCTGGTTCCAGAAAACCAGAAAGGGGTTTGCGGATGTCCTCTGACATACCTATAATTACACACTTATCAAACTCAAAAAGTCTCTTCTGGTATCACACTACTATTATGCGTTCGCCCCACCGGCCCTGTGGTGAGCTGGATATTTGCATGCAGCAGGTAGTTAAAGAAATAACGAACCGTGGTCTTTGTGTATTACAAAATGACCTGATGATTGACTTAGAGAGTAAAAAAAGCTGTCAGGATCGTGTGATTCAGTTATGAACGATATCGCTATTCGTATTCAAAATATAAGCAAGTGCTACGAGATCTACGATACCCCGCGTCACCGACTCAAGCAATTTGTCTTGCCGCGCCTAAGCCGGATGATGGGTGAATCACCAAAACATTATTTCCGCGAATTCTGGGCACTCAAAGATGTTTCCTTCGAAGTTAAAAAGGGAGAAACTGTCGGTATTCTCGGGTGCAATGGTAGTGGCAAATCTACCTTGTTGCAAATGATCTGCGGCACGCTAACTCCTACTATTGGCAGTATTTATACCAACGGCCGTATTGCGGCATTGCTCGAACTCGGATCCGGTTTCAACCCTGAATTTACAGGGCGTGAAAACGTGTATATGAATGCCGCAGTGCTGGGCTTGAGTAACGAAGAAATCGACATGCGCTTTGGCGACATCGTTGCCTTCGCCGACATTGGCGAGTTTATTGAGCAGCCGGTCAAGACTTATTCAAGCGGCATGGTGGTTAGACTATCTTTTGCCGTCGCCATCAATGTCGATCCTGAAATTCTGATCGTTGATGAAGCGCTCTCTGTAGGCGATGAACTCTTTCAACGCAAGTGCTTCTCCCGTATCGAGGCCATCCGTGCAAATGGTGCGACCATTTTGTTTGTCTCTCATTCAAGCAGCGTTATCGTTGAGCTGTGTGACCGTGCCGTGCTGTTGGATGCGGGTGAAAAATTGGCAGTTGGCGTACCTAAGCAAATCGTGGGCCGTTATCAAAAGTTACTCTACGCCCCTGCGGATAAACGTGATGCCATTCGTGAGCAGATTCGCCGAGCGGATGAGCATGTTGTCGAATCAGTCATGGCCGTTGAAGATCAATCGCCTGAAGATCAAGCACCCATTAAGGACACACAAGAGCTGCAAGAAAGTTTTGAGCAGATTCGCCGAGAGGATGGGCATGTTGTCGAGTCTGTCATGGCCGTTGAAGATCAATCGCCTGAAGATCAAGCACCCATTAAGGACACACAAGAGCTGCAAGAAAGTTTTGAGCAGATTCGCCGAGAGGATGGGCATGTTGTCGAATCAGTCATGGCCGTTGAAGATCAATCGCCTGAAGATCAAGCACCCATTAAGCACACACGAGAGCTGCAAGAAAGTTTTGACCCTAATCTCAAACCCAGCAGTACTATCGAGTACGAATCTCATGGAGCCTTTATTGAAACTAATGGAGCCTTTATTGAAACGCCTGCGGTATTGACGTTGGCGGGTGAGCAGGTCAATAACCTGATTCGTAGCAAAACCTATAGGTATACTTATAATGTGCAATTTACAATTAGCGCAAGTAACGTGCGCTTCGGCATGCTAATCAAAACCACTTCTGGAGTAGAGCTGGGCGGAGGCGTATCTGCAAGTTCAGTCAGAAATAGTTTGGTCTATGTGGAAGCAGGATCAAACTATCGGGTTGAATTCCGGTTTTGTTGCGCCTTGAATCCAGGCGTGTATTTTCTGAATGCGGGTGTGGTTGGGGATGTGGATGGCAGTGAAACGTTTCTCCATCGATTGGTCGATATCGCCATGTTCAGGGTACAACCTGATACAGAAAGTATAGCGACCGGGATTGTTGATTTTGATTGTTATCCAGAGATTGAGCTACAGCAAGTACAAGGTTGAAGAAAATAGATATTATGGAAATGAAGAACAATAAATTGATTGTCGTGCTGGGAATGCACCGCAGCGGTACGAGTGCCATTACACGCGGGTTGCAGGTAATGGGGGTGCAACTCGGAGAAAGATTGACACCTGCTATCGCAGGAGATAATGCCAAAGGATTTTGGGAGGATATTGATCTTAATGCGCTGAATATGGAAATGCTAAGCACCGTTGACAGTGATTGGTACCATTTGTCTGCCATTAACGCTATCGATGTAGGAAATTTACGTAAGCAAGGTTACTTCCTTCGTGCGATCGAGTTGCTTCGTCAGAGGGTTGGCACAGCGCCTGTCTTTGGCTTCAAAGACCCACGTGTGGCAAAGCTATTACCATTCTGGAAAGAGGTTTTTAGCCACTGTCAATTCGATGTGAGTTACCTCCTGGCAGTTCGCAATCCACTTAGCGTCGTCAAGTCTTTGGCCAAACGTAATGGTATTGAAACAGAGCTTAGCTATCTGTTGTGGCTTGGACATGTCATCACAAGTTTAACAGGGAGTGCTGGCGATAAGCGGGTGCTTGTGGATTATGATCGCCTGATGCATTCACCAGATCGTGAGTTGATGCGAGTTGCAAAATACACTGGTTTGGAAATTGATCCTATAGAGCTACAAAGCTACAAAAACACATTTCTCGATCAAGGGCTACGTCATACGGTTTATGAACTGCATGATTTGTTGGCGGACGATACCTGCCCGCCCATCGTTTGTGAGGTTTACGCAGCTTTGCTCGATGTGGCATCCGAAAAAACAAAGCTTGATGACTTGGAACTACAGAACAAGGTAATGCGTTGGTCGAACGAATTTGAGCGACTTAGCTCGCCTCTGTTGCTCGTGGATAAGATTTTGGCGCAAAAAGAGGCTGCTAATCAAGCGATATCCGACGGGGAGAGTAAGCGTAGCTTTCTTGAGGAAACGATATCCGATCGTGATAGGAGACTTAGTATTCTAGAGGAGGAGATATCCTATCGTAATAGGAGAATTAGCGATCTAGAGGATGCGATATCCGATCGTGATAGGATATTTAGCAGTCTTGAGGAAGCGGCCTCCTGTCGTGATAGGAGACTTAGCATTCTTAAAGAAGATGTATTTAATCGCGACAGTCAGATTACTGCTCTGAATCAAATTGTAGGAGAATGTGATGAGCAAATCGCTAAATTAAATCAATTAGCTACGATGCTTAATGCGCACATTGTCAGCATGGTTTTTTCGAAATCTTTTTATGTCACCAAACCGTTGAGGTTTTTTGGCCGAATGATGAGGGGGGAGTTGAAAACTGCAATGGCACCTTTCATGAGTAAGCGTGCGAACAATCCCGTGACTGCAGTTTGTCAAATAAAAGAAGATATCGAAAGCTTGAGCACAACTATTCTGACACATAAAGAAAAGTTCGCCGTCTCTGCTCTCCAGACAGCTACTATCCCGCTAACTGAGTCTGTGCAAACAGTGAGTGAAGTGGTTGACAGCAAAACTGAAATTCCTTGGATAGAATTTGACCAAACTCGTAATCAGTTTGTGGAATATCAGAATAATCCGCCTATCCACCCTTTGGTTAAGCTGATCGCCTTTTATCTTCCACAGTTTCATCCTTTCCCCGAAAACGATGAGTGGTGGGGAAAAGGTTTTACCGAATGGACTAATGTCGGCAAGGCTCGACCCAATTACTTCGGACACTATCAACCACATTGCCCTATTCACCATGGTTATTATGACCTGCGTGTTCCTGATGTGATGGAAGAGCAAGCCAGGTTAGCCAAGGAATATGGAATACACGGGTTCAGTTACTATTTTTACTGGTTCGATGGTAAAATTCTAATGGATTCGCCATTGGAGTCGATGTTAACTAATAAAAAGGTCGATATTCCTTTTTGCTTGACGTGGGCTAACGAAAACTGGAGTCGCCGCTGGGACGGTAAGGAAGAAGACCTACTCATCAGTCAGAATCATAGTAAAGAGGATTCGTTGGCATTTATTCGCCATCTGGTCAAATATTTCAAGGATGAACGTTACATTCGTATTGATGGAAAACCAATTCTGATTATCTACCGCGCTGACATTATCCCAAACATGGCTGCAACTGCTAAAATTTGGCGTGATGAAATGGTGAGGCACGGCATTCCGGGACTCTACCTTATGTCGGCACAAACTTTTGGCATTCTTTCCCCAGAAGAATTTGATTTTGATGCTTCGGTAGAATTTCCGCCACATATTGTTCACAGTTCGCTTATCGACAAGGAACTGGAATTGGTTAACCCAGATTTTAATGGTCACATCTTCAGCTACGACCAGATGGCAAGCTATGCAGTATTAAGTCAGGAACCAGATTACAAGCTGTACAGAACCCCCATGCTCTCTTGGGACAATACAGCACGCAAGCAAAATAATAGTAATATTTTTCATGGGTTCAGCTTATTACGCTACAAACAATGGCTGTCTTCGATCGTCAACAAGGTTCATTCTAACCAAAAATATTCTGCTGATGAAAAAATTGTATTTGTAAACGCCTGGAACGAATGGGCCGAAGGTACCCATCTTGAACCGGATCAAAAATTTGGTTATGGCTATCTGCAAACTACGTACGATGTTCTCCGTGATTATGATTCTTTGCTTTCGCCCAAATTAAGAAATACACACTCGCCTGTAAAAAAATCCGACTATGCGGTAATTCTCCACCTTGATTATGACGAACTGTGGCCGAATATACGTGATTATTTGGTGGAATCATTTGGTGATTATAGTTTTGATATGTATGTCAGTGTAACATCTTCGTTTGCGGCTCAAAAAGTGCTTGAGGATTTTCCCGATGCTTATATTGAGTTAGTTGAAAATCGTGGTCGCGATATCTTACCGTTCATACATATGCTTAAGGTTATCCAGGGTTCAGGTTATACAGCAGTATGTAAAATCCACTCAAAGCCAAGTGTCTACCGAGATGATGGAGATAATATTCCAGATGATATTTTTACTGCTTTGTTGGGATCAAAAGAGCACGTTGAGGAAATTTTGTCTCGATTCAGAAATAATGCACGACTTGGACTGGTTGCGCCCAAAAACTACCTGGTCGAGCACAATGATCAGAACATGATCTTTGATAGGGACGTTGTGCAGAGAATATCTAACTATCTACACATCAATTTCCAGTATGACATATTCCCTGCGGGCTCTATGTTCTGGTTTTCACCAAAGAGCCTTGAGCCACTACTGGCATTAGATGATACCTTTTTCGAAATTGAATCTGGTCTTCGAGATGGGACGTGTTCAAATGCCGTCGAACGTATGTTCTGTCAAGTTGTCAGGGGGTGCAATTACATGGTTGAGAGTTGTTGATTGTTGGGAATTGTACAGAAAGTGCTTTTCACTAATGTTTGTAATGCTGCTATTGCTGGAAATTTTCTTAAAATCAATTGCGATTTTGCTGTGCATTGTGCCAGGAGCATATTTTATTAATGTCTGTCTTTCTGGGATTATGAATAGGACGGTTGCATTCTTGCACCGAGAAGTGGATGTCCTACTATTTGAGGTGATTCAGGAAAAACAATTTGGCACAACTGCACTTGTCGATTTTAAAATTAACATCAAAGGTATGGCTTGAGTCAGTCGAAGATGCAGGAGAAAGGAAGTAATATTATGGAGTTGGGGGCTGAGGCAGTTATGCAAGAATCTGCGGAATCTTCTCTGTGTACGGCACTATTAGCTCAACAGACCATATCTGCATCTGATATTAAAAATGCTCAAACGTATAAACAAAAATTTGGTGGCGATTACCGCGCTATATTTGTTCGTCTTGGTGCAATTTCTGAAGAAAATCTGCTCCTGTTCTTAAAAGATTTTTTGGCTATTCCTCTTATTAATATTTTAGAGTTGCCAACAGCACCTCAAATGTATTTAGAAGCTATAACTGCCAGTGGAGTTGCTATTGACTGGTGGCTAGATCAGGAAGTCTTAGCCTGGTTTTCTGCTGCTGATGAATTGAGTTACATTGCTAAAGATCCCTTAGCCTCATCCTGTGTTGAATTGTTAAGGAAATCATTTCCAGAGATGACTCATAAACCTTTTTTGATTCGTCGTTATGATCTTGAAAAGGCCTTAGACCTCGTCAGTCGTCATGTTCAGGGGGATGCTAAGGATGATTTGTCTCAACTGCGTGAACTGGCTGAAGAAGCCCCTGTTATAGAGTTTGTTGCCAATTTATTTGCCCAGGCGCTGGATCAACGTGCCTCAGATATACATGTTGAACCTGGCGAAAAGCAAATGGAAGTACGCTTTAGAATTGATGGCATCTTGTATAATCGCTTTATGCTGCCGACCCATCGTTTTCCAGCAATTGCCTCACGAATAAAACTTATTTCAGGTATTGATATTTCAGAAAACAGGCTGCCCCAGGATGGTCGGGTTACTGTTCGGATTAGTGGTGTTGAAGTGGATTTACGGGTGTCAACCGCACCTGGTGTGCATGGTGAATCTATTGTTTTACGGCTTTTGCCTAAAGATGATCAGGCTTTTTACCTGCAGGATCTTGGCCTTCAGGCTGATCATTATTCCAGTCTGTCTGGTTGGATTAAGGAGGCAAATGGTATTATTTTGGTCACAGGTCCAACTGGTTCCGGAAAATCTACGACACTGTATGCAGCTCTTGAGCAAATTAATGATAGGAAACGAAAGATTATTACCGTTGAAGATCCTGTGGAATTTTATCTTGATGGGATCACTCAGATTCAGACTCATACTGAAATTGGTTATACCTTCGCCAGGGCTTTACGTTCCATAATGCGTCAAGATCCCGATGTGGTTATGATTGGTGAGATTCGTGATAAAGAAACTGCTGAAATTGCAATTCAGGCATCACTTACCGGTCACCTTGTGGTGTCGACTCTCCATACCAATAATTCTATCAGTGCCGTCACCCGGCTGATTGATATGGGTGTTGAACCATTCCTCGTTGCAACCCCTCTTAAGGCTGTGATGGCACAGCGATTAGTACGTAAACTCTGTCCTCATTGTGCGGTTCCGTCGGATGTTGTGAGTGAACAATTATTTGATGAAATTGCTCCTTTTATTCCTGCCTCTTTAGCAGGTCAGTCTGCAAATTGGCACAAGGCTTTGGGGTGTGAAAAATGCCAAAGCACAGGATATTCCGGTCGGCTTGGTATATATGAGATGGTTGGAGTGTCGCCTGAAATTCAGCAAATGATTATTGATAGAGCTTCCGAACATGATATCTGGAAAACAGTACGTCAGCAAAATGTTCGTTCTTTAAGAGCGGATGGTCTGATAAAAGCCTGGCAGGGGAAAACGTCAATTGAAGAAGTCTTACGTGTGGCTTCTGTCTAATGAATTTGTCAATTCCTGAATTTGAATATAAGGCCATTGGGAAGAATGGCAATATGGTAACAGGTGGTATTTCTGCAGAAAATTCTCGTCTTGCAGCAAGACTGTTGCGTCGTCAGGGGCTAACGTTAACAAGTCTTCACGAGATAAAGGTTTCGACATCCGGTTCGTCTTGGTTTCGTCCACCGACTAAAATCAGTCAGCAAGAATTAACAGGTTTTATGGAGCGCCTCTGTGTTCTACTGGAATCTGAGGTACCAGTGGATGAAACGATTTCTTCCCTTACTGAAGCTGAACCACATCCTGTTTTAAAAGAAAAATGTAAAAGTATTGGCACGGCTCTTCGTGGAGGGCACTCTTTCTCTACTGCTCTTGAAAATGCAAAACTCAAAATTCCTTCCTATTTTCATCTGCTCACGAAAGCTGGTGAAGCCACAGGTAGCCTTGCATCGGCACTTCGTGATGGCCTGGATCAATGGCAATATGAGATAGAATCACGTAAAAAACTCATCGGTTCCCTAACCTATCCAGCTATTTTGGTTATCTCTGGTATTGCGGCGGTGATGCTTATTTTCCTGATTGTTGTGCCAAAATTTGTCAAAATTTTAGAAAAGGGGAGTGGTGATATCCCCTGGCTAGCACGTATGGTTATGGGAACAGGTCAACTTTTTCATGATAATGTGTACATCATACTTGCCTTGACCGTAATTGTTGTTATACTTGTCTGCTATTTATTCGCTGATAAAAAGTTTCGCCGCAAAGTGATGGATCTTTTAGCTGCAGCACCACTAACGGGTGTGTGGCTTGTTGAATCCGATACCGGTCGTTGGGCTGCTATGCTTGCTGCACTCCTAGAGCATAAGGTGGAACTTATTACTGCTTTAGAGCTCGCTCAGCACAATATTACTATTACGAGTCTTAAACAACGATTTGGCAGTGTAACAAAATCGGTTCGTGGAGGTGTCAGTATTGCAGAGGCTTTGTTAGAGGCCCGTGCCTTACCGGTAACAGGTATTAATCTGGTGAAAGTGGGGGAACAATCTGGAAAATTACCTGCAATGCTACGTTCTTTGGCACGCTTATCTGATACTAATGTTAAAACCAGAATGGCTCGTTTTCTTGCTCTTGTTGAACCCTTTGCAATTTTATTGATTGGTGCCGTGGTTGGTGTTATTATGGCAGGTTTGATTTTAGGAATAACGAGTGTAAATGATGTTGGTATGTAAAAATAACGTTTTTTAAGGTATTCATTATGGCGAAAGTCTTACGTGGTCAAGGGCATACTGGTTTTACCCTTCTTGAGATGTTGGTTGTTCTGGTCATTATTGGTCTGCTGGCAGGTTTGGTTGGGCCACGGATGTTTGGTAAGGTTGATTCTTCCAAGGTAAAAACTGCTGGTATTCAAATAAAGATGTTTAAAGGAACCCTGGAAACCATGCGTTTGGATACCAATCGTTTTCCTACAGAGAAAGAGGGGCTTATGCTGTTGTTTCATCGGCCAACAGAAGAACCTCTGAAATCATTATGGAAAGGGCCATATATTGATGAGGAAATTCCCCTCGATCCTTGGGGAAATACATATAAATATCAAGTTCCAGGACGGGATGGCTATCCTTTTGCCCTTTATTCTTTAGGTGCTGACGGTAAAAGTGGCGGTGAGGATACTGACGCAGATGTTGGCTACCTTCCACCTGAATAAGCTTAAGCTGAATCAAGGCTTTACCTTGCTTGAGATTGTAGTTGTTCTAGCCATTTTAGCCTTAGTCGCTGGTGTGGTGATGCCTCATACTGGTAAGGTCGTTCAGCGTTTTCAAGCTGCCGCTGAGCGTGATGAAGTGTTTGAGCAATTAGCGGATTTATGTGTACAGGCAAGGCGTATAGCCAGGGGCTTTGAACTCTATCAGTATTCTGCTGCTGATTCCTCCCTCCCTTTGCAATTACCTGAGGGCTGGATTCTCCAGGCTGAGACTCCTATTCGTTATCGTGCAAATGGCTTTTGTGAGGGGGGCACGGTAAAGCTTCAAACGAATGATACAATATTTATGTTGAACCTTAAACCTCCTTATTGCCAGCCGATTCTATGACATTTCAGTCCTCGGAAAATTCGGGTTTTACTCTGCTGGAAGTGGTTGTGGCCATGACCTTACTTGCCACCGTCGGTATAGCCACCTTTAGTTGGATTAACTCCAGCCTCGAAAGCTTGTATAGGGTTGAGCAACATAGCCTAAAATATCGTGGTAGTCGTACTGCTTTAGCTGTTTTGTCCTCCCTTAACCCTATGGAACATCCCACAGGTGAAAAACAAGTTGGTATTTTTTATATACGTTGGGAGGGGCATCTCGTTGAACCTGTGCAGCAAGGGGTTAATAGACTCGGCAGGGAAAGTCTTTATGAACTGGCACTGTATGACGTTGCAGTTAATGTTGTATCAGGTGACCAGTTAGTCGCAGATTTTTCGGTGAAGCAGGTTGGGTATCGTCAGGTTCGGGAGTTTACACTTGGCCAATAAGATTCCGAAGAAAGATATGCAGGAAGATCCTTCCTCTGGTTTTACTCTTCTGGAAATTCTTGTGGTTTTGGTTCTCCTCAGTATGGTGATGTCCATGCTCATGCAAGGTCTTTCCTTGATTTATGAATTGCGTGGCCGTATCCTTAACCAGATAGATCAGCAGCGTGTTACCTTTCTCAGGGAACATCTGCTTACCGATCTCATATCTGGAATAACTCCTGATGCTCCACAGGCTGATGCCGTTTTTGCTGGTGATGAAAATGGTTTTTACGGGCTTTCTTTGCATTCAATGCAGGGTGATGTCGGTGTGCCTGGGGTGGTTCGGTTATGGTTTGAAAGCATAAAACAGCAGAATTGTTTACTCTATCAACAGGATGCTTACCCTGAGGTTGAAATGGGATGTTGGCAAAACAGTGACATTCGTTTTTCCTTTATCGATGAACATGGTGTAAGTTATAGTGATTGGCCCATTGCCAATAGCAATTTACCGCAATTGCCGTCGGCTGTTACCCTTCAGGTTGGGGATGGTGAAATGGCCTCTGGATGGTTTATGCCAATACGTGCAAGAACGCAGCCCCGGTCAACTATTCAGGATATTTTTGAATAATGGTAACTATTTACCGAAATTGAGTTTGAGTCGAAATTGCATAACGAATACGCTGGTAGGAAACTGGGGACATGACCGAATTCGTCTTTTTCTTTTGAATTGGGATCGTGTCCCCCGATTCCGGATAAATAGTGTGCTGTTCAATAGCATGGTTAATAGTTACGAATAATGATTAATATCCCCGTGTCCCTTAAGAATAATCAAGGCTTTGTTCTGGCAATGACTTTGTGGATACTGGTGGCTATAACCCTTGGCGCCTCATTTTTTGCTCTTTGGGCGAATCGGGTGGTGGTGGAGTCTCGACGTGACCAGGCGGTGTTACGTCAGGAGGTATCCATTGCTGCATCTAGGGCTGTGCTTTTATATCTGCTAGGGACGCAGCGTATGGGGATTGATGGATTGCATGTTCCCTCTGAACTCGCTGAAGAAGGCCAACAGGTCTTATTGCAACCGCCATCAATGTCAATTGTGCTCAGGGTGCCTGGGCCCTTTATTTCCCTTGCTGACTCTGCATATTATGGTATCAATGAAGTTGTTTTTTCGGTACAGGATGAAGCAGGGCTTATAGGCGTAAATAACTTTCAGCGCACGGTGATGCAGGGCCTTCTCAGTCAGTTTGAGGTGCCTGCCCTTGAGCAGAGTCCTTTGATAGATAAGTTACTAGACTATACGGATAAAAATAGTCTTCATCGTCTGAATGGTGCTGAGGCACCAGCCTACAAAATATTGGGTTTACCACCTCCTGCAAATCGCCATTTCTTTTCAAGTTGGGAGGTACGGCAGGTAATGGGCTGGCAGGCTTACAAAGCCCTTTGGGAAGGCAGTGCTTTTTCTCGTTTAACCACCGTCGCCCTGGGAGGATCGCCAAGTTTTAATACAGCCCCCCTCCGGGTCTTACAGGCAATACCAGGAATAGATCAAGAGATTGCAAAAAAAATAGTCGCCTATCGTCAGCATAGTCCTTTTACAAGTTTTACGGACATAAACACTGGAGCGGGTAGGGTGTTGCCTCTTGACCCCTTAGGGCTTATTTTTTTTCCTACTAACTATCAGCGTCTTTCCTTGTGGCACCCGGATGGTGTGAGTATGAGAGAGATACATGTTATTTTAACACCAGGTTCTGCCAATGGGGCTCCCTGGCTAATAGATTATGACATAACAACGCCGCTTCCAGACTCGGTGCGGCAGAACCCCGTGGAAAAGAGTGAAATCGTTTTTTTTCAGACAGAAATTTAGCCATGGTATTGCTGATGAGGTGCAGGTTGAATCTCTTGCCGGCATGGGGCGGTCCCGGTGGATTGTCGGGCGTTCACTCTGTCTTTATAAAGTTTTTTTTATACCTTCTGGAATTCAGGATAAAAATGAAACTTTATCTCTGCAGTTGCAGCAATGGAGCCCCTTTAGTAAAACTAGTCAGTATGTCGTCTGGCAGGGCAATAATGCCCTCGTATGGATATGGGATGAAGGGACTCGACAGGAGTTGCTGCAGCAGTTTGATGCGAGCAAGGCCGAGGTTATACCTGAAGATCTTTTTTTTCCTCTTCCTCTGGAAAATGGTGTGCGTGTAGTGCAATGTCTTTCCGGTGTTGTCGCTCAGTATTGGCAAGATGATGTCTTATTGGATAGTCAATGGTGGATGGAATATCCAACTTCTGATGAATTACGGCAATTCTATCGTAGCAATGATCTGTCTCTCCCGGCGCAACTTCCCGAATGCGTTTCCCTGCCATCAATTAAGACCCCCTGGGGTGTCGCCACAAGCCTGCATGGCTCAGGTGGTTTTCAGTATGAACAGTATCTTCTGCCCTTTTTCTGTGTCCTTTTTTTGGTTTTTGGATATCAGGCAATGACTCTTATTAAATGGACTCAGTTTGAAAAACAGCTTGTGGGTCGCGTTACGGATCTTACAAAACAGGTTGAGCCAATTTTAACGGCTCGTCAGCGAACCTATGAAGATAAGGCCATGATAACAGAGTTCACAAAACTGTCGCCATATCCAGCTCAGCTTCATCTCTGGGCAGTTGTGGTCCGTAAGTTAAGAGGCTTGAAGGCAACAGTAAAATCGTGGAAATTTAATAATGGTACCCTTGAACTTGTGATAGAAGGTGACAAACTTGATCCAGGTGATTGTATTCGTGTCTTTTCCCAGGAAAAAATATTTACAGATGTATCTGCCGTTAATGATCGTAATGATGGTAACCTTCAACTCAAGATGACTGTACTAAAGCGAGCTATGCAAGCTCCAGTTGGCGCAGAATGATACAGTATTATCTTCCAGACACTCTTGTTCTGCAATGGAAGTCCAATTATCGGCTACGGCTGGGGTGTTGGTGTGTTCTTTGTATCGTTTGTTACCTTTTGTATCAGTTTTTGGCTGATGTGACGGAACAGGTCCAAGATCGTTGCCAGGAAAAAAATACACAAATTATACGTTTGCAACGGGTTGCGAATGAAGATGTTTGGTTTGTGCGATCTGAAGAAATATCTCGCACGAAGAAGGATCTTGAAACACGACTGCTTGTCGCCGAGTCAAGGGGGCTTGCCCAGGCATCTACACAAACCTGGATTACCTCGTTATTACAGCAGCAGGATGTTAAACATCGTCGAGTTAAGGTGACGCCTCCAGTTCCTTTGTCAAATCTCCCCGGTGTATGGCAGGTTTCAGCAAGAGTAGAGGGCGATTTCAGGCGGCAATCGTTATTTAAGATATTACTTGACCTTGAATCGGTAAAACATTTGCTGTCGGTTGAACGGTTGGAGGTTCAGGGCCGTAAAAAACAACGCTTTGTGATGGATGTGAAGGTTTTTTGTACGATTATCGAGCAATAGAAAGTAATTAAGGGATAGAGAGTTTTTACGACGCCTTCAACCGTAATGAAAACGAAAAAATAAGCGTGAAAATAAAAAAAATAATATTATTGCTAACGTTTTGCGGTCTTTCTCTGGGAGCAATCTGGTTTTTTACTTCAGAACCTTTTTTGCCAGGACCCCAAGTAGCAGATCCTGAGCCCTGGTTGCCGCAAAGTGCCCAGAAAACTGATCAACTTTTACTTAATGACTCCAAGTATCTCCTAAAAGAAAAAAAGGCAGGGACATCCTCAGCTATCCAGAATTTACAAAATTTAAAGATTAAATTGCTTGGTATCGTTGAGGAGAATGGCCAGACTGTTGCTATTGTTAATCTTGATAAGGAAAATTACCGTTTTATGCCTGGGGACTCCCTGCCTGGCGGTTTTGTTCTAGGTGCTATTGTTGATAGTTCGATTATGATTGTAAATAATGGTGATGTTACAGTGGTTCCATTATATCAAAAAGGAAAAGAAAAAAAATAATGTTACATTGTTACCGATATTTTTTGCAGTTTATTTATTCTTTGTGTCTCCCATTGCTATTGTTATTGTTTCTTAATGGTTGTCAGGAAGCGAAATATAGCAAGTTGACATTGCCAGATCCATTGATTCCTCTCGAAAAACAGTATGCTACTGATACTGTAATTGAAAATGAAAGCAGCCCTTCACCCGATAATTCTGGGGCCTCTCAAGTCACTCGTGTTGTTACTACCCCAGCTCCCCTTGAATTTAAAAATCCAGAGTTGAGTTCCAGGCAGCCACTTTCCTTTCCTTACCCGGATAATGAGCTTGCCGATGTTAATTTTCATGATATGCCTCTGCCGGCCTTTATTAATGAAGTGTATGGTAATGTCCTGGGGGTAAGTTTTGAAATTGCTCCTGAGCTTGCTAAGCTTCGTGATTTAGTTACCCTGCGTACTGGTTCTATGCAAACTCCCGCCGAGCTCGATAAGCTTGCCCGGCAGGTTTTGAATAATTATGGCATATCCGTGACCCGGCAGGGTGATCTTCTCCGTTTTGTGGCATCAAGTAAAACAACGGGGGAAACTCCCCTGCTGGTTAGTGGTCGTGCCCTTCCAGAGGTTCCAGATTCCCATCGCCCGGTATTTCAATTAGTACCCCTCACTGTTGTTCGTAATACCCATGTGAAGGGCTGGTTGACTCAGGCATTTAAGGGGCAGGAGTTAGAGATATTTGAGGATCCAGAGCGTAACGCAGTTCTTCTAAAGGGTTCTTTTTCTGTGGTTAAAGAGGCCCTGGCAGCTGTTTCTTTTTTGGATCAGCCCTACATGCGTGGACGCAATAGTTTACGTATAGAGCCAATGTTTATGGGAGCCGACCAGCTTGCTGCATTATTGGTGAATGTCCTGAAAACGGAAGGCTATTCCGCTAGTCTGAAGCCACCCATGGGAAGTATTATTGTTTTACCAGTGCAAAATATCAATGCGGTACTGGTTTTTGCTGCAAGTGCCCAGATTCTGGATCATGTGAAAGAATGGGCATTAAGTCTTGATAAGCCTGGAGGTCAGGCAGGGGAGAAGGGGATCTTTTTTTATGATGTTCAACATACCACTGCTACTGAAGTTGGCAGGGTGGTAAATGAACTCCTTGGTGACCAGTTTGCCTCATCACAGGTAGGCCCAGGTACAGCCGCCGCCAGAACAAAAGAGACGGGGACGGTGTCAAGCAATCGGGTGGCATCGCGTTCTACAAAACGTCTGGTTATCGACGAATTTAGCAATTGTGTTGTCTTTCAAGGAGAGCCGAATGAGTGGCAGGAAATACTTGGGCTTATCCGTCATTTTGATCGTCCTGCCAAGCAGGTCCTCATAGAGGTTACCATTGCCGAAATTACTCTCACCGAAGATAAAGAAACAGGGATTGAGTGGCTCTTTGATGTGAGTATTAATAACCTTTTGGGGCAGGCTGGGACCTTAGGTGGTCTTGGGATTGGAGGTCGTGGATTCTCTTTTAATCTAGATAGTGGTGGTGAAACAAGAGCTATGCTCAATGCCTTTGCCTCAGAGGATTTGGTTAATATTGTCTCCACCCCCAGAATTATGGTGAAGAGTGGCACCAGTGCAAGTATAGATGTTGGTACAGATGTTCCCACTGTTACTAGTCAGCAGGCCTCGTCAGAACTCTCCACTGGTGGTGATACGGGTATATTGCAAACCATTGAGTATCGTAAGACAGGTGTTCTCCTCACTGTTAAACCCACCGTCTATTCCGGTAATAGGGTGGATCTTGAAGTAACCCAGGAGGTCAGTGAGGTTTCGTCAAAAACAGCAAGTGATATCACAAGCCCATCTATATTAACCCGGCGCATAGATACAAGTCTAACCCTGCGTGATGGTGGTTCGGTGTTACTTGGTGGATTGATTGCCACTACCTCTAGCGATAATAGTAGCGGCATCCCTCTGCTGATGGATATTCCCTATCTGGGTCAATTGTTTCGCGTCGATTCGGTGAATGAAACCCGTACCATGTTAATGATGCTCATTGTTCCTTATATCATTGAAAATGATCAGGATGCTAAGGAAATTACTGAGGCGATGAAGGGACTGTTACCCACTGAAAAAAATGGCGGGATAAGGCGTTGATATTGCAGGTGATGTGTTTCTCGACCTTTGTTTTTTTTCTGTCTGACTATGAGGATTGTTCATAATTTGAATGGAGAGCGCACCGATTTTTTTTTTTTTTTATTGACATGAGCCTAAATTTCGAGGCATTATCTATTTATTATAGTTTTTATTTGTTTTAAGTCGTGTGTTTATTTAGGGATCGTTAAGAAATACTGTGACCAGTTATAATAATTTCTTAATGATTCTTCATATAGCTATGGTGTTGTTGTTGATCCTGTTTTTTTTCGGCTACCTTGTAGGATTTTTTTACTCAGGGAAAACCTTTTAAGAGTAATGTTTTTATTGTAAAAAAAACACTGCG
>Ga0207996_1000274_pt1 | contig 48015 bp, 33 predicted proteins | sample AntAceMetag02UKG_FD_184773 | JGI IMG/M metagenome (GOLD analysis project Ga0207996, IMG submission 184773) | Saline lake microbial communities from Ace Lake, Antarctica - Antarctic Ace Lake Metagenome 02UKG (SPAdes) (version 2) | ecosystem: Environmental > Aquatic > Non-marine Saline and...
TTAGTTTAAAAGAATTTAGCTACTGAACACACGAATTAACATAGATAAAGTAGGACAAAATTAATCACAGAAAATCTAACAATAAATCTCACTCAGGGCAGACACACCATCCTACGCCTACTACGTCACTTAAGATATGGAGTACTTACAGAAGGCTACGGCACGGTAAGCAGGTTTGCTCATACTGCGAGCAACGGTTTGGTGTATCACTTATTCAGGAAAGATGCACAAAGAAATTTGAGTAGTCTCCAGCAAGGCTAAACTGTTAATGATAAGATATTATTTGACAGCTTTGGAGTGATTAGTACTATTTTGTCACATACGGGTAAGGGATAAAGAGATAAAGAAAAACATCATGCCTGAACTACATAAATATTATACATAATATTATCAAATGTTAACAGAAACTTTAACAGCCTGGGAAAAGCATTTTAAGATTAATCTCTTGATGTGAAACTAGACGAAGCGAGAGGGAAGTTAGGAATAGATCAATTATTTGCTCCAGAAACTTATTAAAAAGAAGGACAGAACATCGAATTATGAGCCAGATTTTGAACGAATTCAGGATATCAAATTTTCAGTATAATGGATTAATATTATTATGGAACTTGCGCAATTGATACCTAAAAGTGTGAGTAGGGATCAATCAGGGAAAAATAAGTAATAGATTAAAAATAAACTGGAGGGAGTTATGAAAAACTCTATGATTTTTTTGGTTTTACTTTTTGTGGTATCGGCATTATTTTCTAATAATGACATTGTACCGGCGGATGTAATTGAAGATATAGCTGTGAGGAATGCAGAAGCACTATGGGGAGATGTGACAACCGGCAGGGTTATACCATATTACTATAGTGATGAAGAGATTGTGGCATACCGTTATAATTTCTATCAGGGAGATAGATTTCCTGATGAACCGGACCTGTCAGCGAATAAGGGATTTTGCACCATGCTATTGAGTGCACGCCGTGATATGCCCGTGGTTCTGGAACATTCAGAGACACTTTCTCATGAATATTTATTGGGAGATAAATTGCGGATAATAGCAGAAAAAGAGGTTGGCATTGGCTACAAATTGGAGAGAGTTTATTACCTTACAACTGCTAATGTGTGGTATTGTGTCAGCAATGGCAGTGAAAGAAAATTTATACGCGTATTGCCGCCACCGAAAGTACTGGATGAGGCTGAGTTCTTTGAATTTGCAGCAACATTCAATTTTTTCTGCGATCAGGAGGATTTCTCTGATGAATGGGCAGCTTTTGAAAGTGGAGAACGGGAACTGACACGAACACAAGTATTACTTGAAAATCATGAATACATGCCATTTTATTCATGGCATCATGGTTGCGGACCAACGGCAGCATCAATGCTGCTTGCCTGGTTCGATTATAATTCCATAAATACTTATGAGAATTACTCCAATCTGGTTGACTGGCATTATACTGAGTGGGATGACGTGCCAGACAGTGTACAATGGCATCATTTTGATTATCATATTCCAAACACATCTTATGAACTGGCAGATGAGATGGAAACAGATGGTTCGGGTAGTACTTACTGTGATAATATGGTTCCCGGAACATGTGGAGTTGCCAATGGGTATCATGACTATGAATTTACCGGGACATATTATGATGATCATGGTACGACCTGGTATTTCAATAATATACGAGATTTCGTTGATGACGGTTTACCGATCATGATCTGGATCAATGAGAATCATTTTGTGACAGCTATGGGTTATTGCGAAGCTAACAATGAAATAGCAATACATGATCCCAATGTAGGCTCAATAGACTGGATCAGCAAATCGATAATAGATGGTTCTTTCGCAATCTGGCCAGATGGTGATTTCGGCAATGCATTTAATTTGCAGTATCCTCACGGGGATTTGCGATATTTTCAGTATGGAAATGGAACTCCAGGTGAAAGTTATGAAGGTAATGATATATGTGAAATTCACTGGCTGTCTGATATGGGGAATGCCTATAATGGGACTGTGACAATAATAATAAATAAAGACAGTGATGATACAGACCTGATGTTAATAGCAGAAGACCTTCCCAATACAGGCTACTACTGGTGGCAGATTCCTAATAATATAGATTCTGAGAAATGCCGGATCTGGATAGAGTTATATGATCTGAATGGTACATTGATTGGTGCTGACGGCAGTTATGGAGATTTTGAAATTCATCCCGGGGGCAGTTTTGATGAGCTTACGTATGATGATAGAGAGGCTACCACAAGTGACCCTGATTTCTTCTGGTTTGATCATAATGAAGCAAATTGGGGAGTAGTGGGAGTAAGGTCTGATGAAGTTAGCGATAACTGGGGATTGGCATTATTTAATGATAGTGATTTCAGCCAGGTGATCAAAGGTTCACAGCACTCTACCGGAACAGTAAATTTGATTGCCATCGATGGAAATCATGCCCCTTCTCCGGAAAGGGGATTGCGAGTAGCACATTATGATAATGAAACAACATCTGATATGGCAATGGTGGAGATGGAAGGTGAAGCGGGAGAGAATCTTTCGCAAGGAATGAATCCGCAGGAAACATGGCCAGCCGGTGATGTGTGTGAGATCTGGGATGTTTATCTAACTCCCTCAGTATATACTATTACGCTTGATGTATTATCAGGATCAGCAAATCTTGATCTGGGAATATTTGGTTCAACCCCGGGTTATTATTATAAAGACATAAGTGAGTTACTCACAAGCAGTACAAATCATGGATCCGGGCAGGATGAATCGATTACTATAACAATAACTCAAGCAGATTATTACGGCGTTTGCGTCTGGGCATTGAATGAAAGCTCAGCAGAATTCCGGATCAATATTGGGGGACCTGGTGCATGGGATGGCAGCATAAGCAGCAACTGGTATGATAGTGAGAACTGGGCAAACGGTGTAGTGCCTGATGCAAACACTGATGTACTTATACCTTCACCAGATGAATATGGCTATCATCCGGAGATAGTATCATCTGTTGACTGTGGGAACCTCGTGGTTTCTGATGATGCGCATATTGAAATCTCTGGAGAAGGCACAATGAGAATCTACGGAACAACGGAAATTCATGGCAATATCCAAATAGCATCAGGATCAGGTTCATTAGATTGTCTTGGTAATGTTCACTGGTTTGATGGCTCGCATTTGACTGATACAGGCTCAATGAACATAAATGTTTACAATGACTGGACAGCAGATGAAGGTTCTTATATCAACCTGACTGAAAGCGACATCATTTTTGTTGGAACACAGGATAGTTATATTCTGATCAATACGGATGATTTTTATGTTGAAGATCTGCGTTTATACAAAACAGAGACATCTGAAGTTGTTTTTGATGAAGAGTCCAGTGAAGAACTGGAAGTAAACAGTTTGTTTGTGTTACCACCAACAACGTTCAGGGTACTCACAGAAGCTCCTGTAGAAGTTCATAATGGTCTTTTGAGCTTAAGTGGAACAATCATTTTTGAAGTTGGTTCTTTGAATTTCATGGAGTCTGATTGTCAAATGTGGTCTAATCCAGCCAGCGAGTTTTGTGAGATATATGTTGATGATAATGCCTCTCTAAGTCTGAGTGGAGCAACTCATATCAGGCTTCATACGATGCTCAATTATGGGGAATTGAATATATACTTAGATACCATTGAAGTCACTGGCGGCTGGTATAATACAAGTGGAGAAATTAACACATTTGGTTCAACCGTGATTTTTAATGGAGAAGGTAATCAGTATGTAAATGAATCTGATTTTGTGAATGTAGAACTTGATAAGCCTTATGGAGGGGAGCTGATCATCTCAAATGGAGATGTACTAAACTGTGAAAGCTATAATTATACGTCAGGTACGATCAGGGTAAATGGTGGCAGTTTTACAGCTAATGATATAGCAGATGTTCGTGTGAAGGGAAATTATATTCTGGATGGAGGAAGCATTGATCTGCATCAGGGAACAAGCAGTTTTGAATATGTGGACCTGGATGCGAATATCTGGATCTATGATGGTACTTTCAATATCCATGGAGGTTATCCCTGGCCCAGTGAATGGGCATATACGAGGGGAATTACCCTTTTTATGGAGGGTGGAGTCCTTGATTTTAAGGATAACGGGATTTTTATTTCAGAAACGGGTCATGAGCTTACTGATATCATCACTGGAGGAACTATTCGAACCAGTGGAGATTTCAAGGTTGAAGAAAACGGTTTTTATCCGGCAGGTGGTCAGATTGAGCTGTATGGTGGAGGAACTGCACATTGCTATAATAATCCCGGTAGCAGTTTTCGTAATTTACGGGTGAATAAAGGATCAAGCACACGTGAAGATGAAGAAAGAGACCGTTTAAACCGGGTTATCTTCGATAATGATACCACTATTGATCAAGATCTGATTGTTGATAGCGGCTTTATTCAGATAAATGATATATCCCTGACCATAGGAGATGATCTAAGTTTTTATGGTGGCTTGAATATGGACAGCGAGGATGACAGAATTTACATAAATAATAATGTAAGATGGTATAACGGTTCTAATGCTACAGTATATAACGGAGAATTTCATGTGGGCGGCAACTGGATGTTCTATAATGGCATAAATTGCCAGTTTGAACCGGACAATGTGGTGTATTTTAATGGGAATGCCAGCACAACTATTAGCTCATATTCCACAACTGCCTGTTTTGGTGATGTGAAAATCGATAAGGAAACTGGCGTTACGCAAGTGCATAGCTATAATAATAACACAGTTCAAATTTCAGGAGACCTGGAAGTGTTATCAGATAACACTTTTGATCTGAATGGAAACGATTTGACTGTAGATGGAATGATAGACCTTTATACAGGTTCACAGTTCATAATGGATAATGGCTCTGAAGTTACTACAAACAACCTCTATATGCAGGGCAGTCTTACTCAGAATGGAGGAGATATCACCATATCAGATAATTTCACTCAATATACTTCCGGCAGTTTAACGATCGAAGGAGGCAATTTCATCATTGATATGCCTTATGAGGGTAGTTATGAAAGTTTTGCCGGGGAAGTAATATTGAATGATGGTAATTTGCAGATCAGCAATAACGGTATCCAGTTTGGAGAAGATACAGATTTTCTGCAGTCAGGAGGGACTTTGACGATTGGATGGGGTTTCCGAGCACCTTACCCTGGGACATTTCATCAGGATGAGGGAACCATCGAATTTGGAGGCTCACTGAATTGCCAGATCATTTGCGCTGCAAATAACTGGTTTAATGAAGTTGTGATCAATAAAAGCGGAACAACAGGAAATTGCCAGATGTCAGACCCGATCACAATAAACGAGAATCTTACGATTCTGGATGGAAAGCTTTCTACCGATGGCAATCAGTTAACAGTGTGGAAGTCTATCAATATTGGAGCTGAAGGAATACTGGATGCTGATGAGGGACTTGTGCTGGTGGGTGAGAACTGGAGTAATGAGAATGGAGCTGCCGGATTTGTGGAAACTAACAGTATGGTCCGCTTTTTTAACTATCTACCTGGTGAGATCTTAAATGATGAGACTTTTTATAATTTGACTATCTTAAAAGATTTAACGCCAGGTTATTATCTTGAAATACCGGAAGGAAATACGGTTCATGTATTGAATAACCTGCATATATCAGATGGTACTCTGATGATGCACACAGACAGCAGTCTGGATGTGGATAGAGATATAACCATCGAGGATGATGCAGGACTAAATTGTTATGTACTGGATGAGAATACAACCATTAATATTGGCAGACACTGGTATGACTATAATGATGAAATAACTTTTCAGGAAAGCTTTAACAGAGGTCAGTCAACAGTGATCTTTGATGGTGAATCAAATCAGGTCGTGGAAGCAACTCGTGAACTTTATGAATTTGAAAACATTGTAATCAATCAGACAGCAGAATATTTTTATCCTCATTCAAATTTTATGATCGTGGGAAATCTGGAGATTATCAATGGCTGCTGGAACAACAGTAATATGGGAATGACCCATTATCTGAGCGGTAATGTGTCAATCTGTGACGACGGCTGGTGGGACAATATGGGAACGGTGATTTTTTACAGCAGCAGAGAAGCTACTTTTGAGCGATTGGGTTCAGGTGTGCAATTTCATAATGTGATCATAGATAAAAATCCGGCATGGGGACGTGATGATGAACGTGAAAATGCCACTTTGACTCTGGCTTCTGACTTGATTATGCTGTGGGGTGGAGATTTGACGATTGAGAGCGGGACTCTGATGAGTGCCGATAATACAATAACCTGTTCAGGAGATGTTACGATCAACGGTGGCACCCTGGCTCTGGATGCAGACTCAAGACTGAGAGTAGGTAATGATTGTGCCCTAAATGTAAATGCCGGAGGGACATTGCAGGCAATTGGAACAGAAGAATATCCTGTGGATATCACCTGCTATAATGCCGGACATTATCACGAGGTGAATATCAATACTGATGGACAGATAGCCGCAGAATATACTACATTCCAGTTTATGTCTGCTGATGGAGTTTATGTAACTTTTAATGGAATTGTGGATGAAGACTATGCTTTTAATCATTGCACTTTCCAGAATGGAATTGAGAATGGATATCTGCTGCGGTTGCATAATGATCAGGAGTTGGTATGCAATGAAGCAGTATTTCCTGAAAATACCTGGGGCAGTGCCTATAACGTATATCGTAATCGGAATGCCGGTGATAATGAATTTATCAATGCCAGTGGAGAATTTTCAGGAGAAAGCTATGATTATGATCCTTATAATCGTATTGACTGGACTATTATAATTCCTCCTGAGATAACCGTTTATGCTGATGACCCTATGGATTATGGTGAAGTTATTGTAGGTGAAATGGGCTCACTTGGTATTGATATAGAGAATACTGGAACAATGACTTTAACTGGTACGATAACAACTCCTGCAGGATATAGTGTATCATTCTGGGCACGAGATGGTGAGGAAATAGTAAACCGTAATGCACTTTCTTTCACTGTTGAAGGCGGTGATCTTCACACTTACAGAGTAGATTTTGAGCCGACTGAAGTGATGACCTATGCCGGAGAAATCATAATTGAGCATAATGCAGACAGTGCTACAGAGATAGTAAATGTTACGGGTATTGGTATTCCAATTCCACCTCCGACATGTGAGATATGGGAAGAGGAATTTATCTTTGGAGATGTGATCATCAATGAGAGTAAAACTAAGTGGTTCACGATATATAATAACGGTGGATCTGCTCTGGAAGGTACAATTGCTGTGCCGGAAGGATACACCGTTGATGAAGCAGTCTGGCGCAGTATAGACAATCCTGATGTAGAGCACCATCATGAAACGATGAACACTCGCAATGTAATTGATCTGGAGATTGAGCCTGGCTATATGGTAAATTTTTCTCTCGTGTTTGAACCTGTAGAATTACAGGAATATAATGGAGTATTGGCAATTACACACAATGCACCATCGGGTGAAACATTGATAGATATCACAGGACGCGGCGTGGAAGCTATACTTAGCTATAATCCTTATGTATTAACCAGTGTATTGACACCTGGAGAATCAGAAGCTCAAGTTTTGACTTTGGGAAATGAAGGGAATCTGGATATCAATTATCTGGCATTTGTGGAATATGAAGGAGTGAATAACACCATAATTGAGGAAGGCTTTGAAGGTGATTTTCCGCCAACAGGCTGGAATATTGATCCAGAAGGCTGGGGTGGCTGGATGCAAAGCAGTCAATATTTCTATACAGGGGATTACAGTGCGCAGATATCAGCGATGGACGGGGACGATACACGCTTGATCACGCCCTGGTTTACATCATCTGATGATTGCCTGCTGCGTTACTGGATAAAAGGTAATAGTGATTTCTGGGATGAATTTGCTGAAGGAGAATTTCATATTGAGTTAACAACTAATGGCAATGACTGGACACCGATCTTTAGTTGTTCCCAGGAAATTTTGCCGGAAAACTGGGCACAATGGGGACTTTCATTGGGTTCTTATGCTGGTCAGAATGTGCGTCTTGCTTTTCATGTGACGGCAAATTTCATGGCACGGGGTGTAAATATTGATGAAGTAAAAATAACCGGTGAAACCAATCCCACCTATTCCTGGCTGATGTTAAATGGAACCACAAATCTGATTGGAAATATTCCAGTAAATGGATCAGATGAGGAAATCCAGGTCAGCTTTAATTCGGCAGGATTACCGGATAGTGATTTTTATGCGAATATATATCTGGTGAGTAATGACACTTCAGATCCTGTGATAAATATTCCAGTGGCTTTCAATGTAGGAGTATATGATCTGACGGCTACACCTGCCAGTCTTGATTTTGGAGCAATTGATGTTGGAACTGATGCCATTATGCAATTTACTTTGGAAAACACCGGAACTCTGGAGCTGGATGGTGAGATCACCATGCCAGAAGGATATTTAGTGGAAGAACCAGGACCAGTAATCAGAAATGACGTTCAGACATATCATCTATTCCCAGGAAACAGTTTAACTTATAATGCTACTTTTGCCCCGGAAACTCATGGAAATTTTGATGGTGACATTACTATAACGAATATCTGGACAGATACTGTGGAACTTCTACCCGTAACAGGCACAGGAATGGCTCCTGAGATTGAAGCTTCAGAAGATATGCTTTTTGTTGAACAGCAACCTGGTAACTCCACAACAAGAACTTTGACTTTGTCAAATAACGGTAATGATCTTCTGGAATATTCAGCAAATATTAGTTTTACAAGAAATAACAGGGATATATTGGTTTCAACCGGTTTTGAAAATGAATTTCCACCTGTTGGCTGGGATACAGAAAACCTGGCAATGGCTGGTAATTGGTGGTGGGATACTTTTTATCCGCATACGGGAATGGTGTGTGCTGTGGCCGATCCTTATATGACTGTAGATGCAAGACTTATATCACCGCAATTTACAGCAACACCGGATTGTCAGCTATCCTATTACGTCAGAACCTATAATCAGCCTTCTGGTGGTGGCAGCTTTGGTGTGGAAGTTTCATTGGATGGCAATAGCTGGACATTTCTGGATGAGATAGATATGAGTACTCTTTCACTTGAATATGAGCAGAGGACACTATCGCTGTCAGAATACTCTGGTTCGAATATCTATATTGCTTTCCGCATGTATGATAATACTAATTATTACTGCGCAGGAATACTTCTGGATGATATTGAGATTACCGGAAACCCCGTGGTACTTGATGAATGGCTTACTCTGGATGGAGAGGACAGCGTTGCCGGAATTATTGAACCTGGAAACAGCTCAGATATTTTAGTTGGTTTCGATGCCATGGAAATACCAGAAGGCTATTATATGTCGGAAATCATAATTGACAGTAATGATCCTTTGATGCAGCAGCAGTGGATAATGGCAGAAATGATTGTCGGTTATCCGCATATCAACGCATATCCAGATTCACTTGATTTCTGGGATACTGCTGTGGGAGAAGAAACCTGGCAGAGCTTCAGTATTGAAAACATGGGTGATTTGAGCTTAACAGGAGAAATGAGTGTCCCGGAAGGGTTCACCGTACTGGAAGATACATTGAACTGGGTAAGGGAAGATTTGCCTGACCGAGCCCGTAATACAATATTTGAATTTTCCATAGAACCCTGGATGTATCAGAATTACTATCTCATATTTGCGCCTGATATTGCCCAGAATTATGATGGAGAACTTGTAATTACCCATAATGCCACCGAACCACAAATAGTAATTGGCTTAGGTGCTCAGGCTGTTGATGTCCCACAAGTAACTACCACAGAAGTAACTGAAATCACTAATTACTCCGCAATTGGTGGCGGTAATGTCTTGCATGATGGAGGTAATGAGGTATTCAGCCGTGGAGTGTGCTGGAATGAAAGTGGGATGCCTTCCATAGATATTGATATGTTCACTTTGAATGGAACAGGAACTGGAGAATTTACCAGTGAAATGATTCCTTTGCAACCCGGAAGAACACATTACGTGAGAGCTTTTGCTGAAAACTACTATGGGATCAGTTACGGTAATGAAATAAGCTTCATGACCACAGGTCCACTGATAACTCTTTCTACAGACAATCTACCTGATTTCGGTGAAGTGGGTTTATATGCCTATTCCGAAGTGCAATCCTACACGTTATCTGCCACTTCTCTGGAAAGTGACCTGATGATCTTTGCCCCTATTGGTTTCCAGATTGCCGTCGATGACCAGCGGGAACTGGAATTTATGGATACTATCAATATTGAACCCAGTGATGGCAATATTCCCGAAACAACAATATATGTTTGCTTCTACCCGGAATTTCTGGGAGAATTTTCTGAATCTATCGTGCACTACAGCATGAGCGCTGCAGAAAAACTGGTAGCTGTTCAAGGTACTGGTGTGGAACCGGTAGAGCTGAATATTTCAGTAGCTGCCCTGGCAGATTTTGGGCAATTGGAAGCTGGAGAAAATTCAGCAGAAACCAGCTACACTGTTTCCGGTTTCAATCTGGTTAGTGATGTAGTCATCACAGCTCCTGAAGGATTTGAGATCTCCACTTCTTCCTCAACCAGATTCACCAGACGCGACCGGGAATTCACCTCCCAGTTAGTATTATCGCCTGCTGACGGTATTCTTGATGAAACAGAAATATTTGTCAGATTCCACCCCACTGAGCCTGGTTATTATGAGAACAGCATAACCCATGAAACAGATTTTGCCCAAACAGCTGAAGTATCTGTGATGGGAACCTGTATAAGTTTACCAGAAGTGATCACCTTGTTTGTCGATGAAATCAGCTATAACACTGCTTCCTCAGTAGGAGAAGTAATATCTGACGGTAATCTGGCTATTGAAGCCCGTGGTTTCTGCTGGAGCGAAGAAACAGCTCCTGATCTAAGTGATAACTCAATTGAATCAGGTAGTGGCACAGGATTTTATACTGCCAGCTTCGCAGATCTGGAAGAGGGCACAACCTATTATCTAAGGTCTTATGCAACTAATTCTCTGGGTACTGCCTTCGGCAATGAGATCAGCTTTTCAACTCTGGCGGTTCCTGAGATCAATCTGCCGGAAAGCTTCAGCTTTGCTGAAGATAGTTCGCTGGAAGTTGATTTTGAACCATATCTCAGTGATGAAGATTTTGATCCACTTTATCTTTCAGTGAATGGCACAGTAAATATCAGTGTAACGATAAGCGGATTAATGGTTACTTTTACCGCTTTAGAAAACTGGAATGGCATCGAAATACTTACATTTATTGTAAGCGATAATGTTACCAGAGCAATAGCTGTGGATGATGTGGAAATTATCGTAACTTCTGTCAATGATGCTCCTGCAGCTGATGCAGGTGGACTTTACAACGGTACTGCAGATGTTTCTGGAACATGTGAGATAATGCTCAACGGAACCGGATCTTATGATATTGATGGTGATATCACAGATTGGCAATGGAGCTGGAGTAGTGATGAGGCTACCGGTTCTGAACCTCTGGCAGTATTCCCCATCGGAAACACAGAAGTTGTACTGACAGTTACAGACAATGAAGGGCTTACAGATACAGATACAACCCAGGTTATAGTAACCGGTTATGAAAACATCCCTCCTGTTGCAATAGAAGATTCCTATTATCTCATGGAAGACGAGAGTATTTCAGAAAACGTTATGCAAAACGATTATGACATTGATGAATATCCTCAATCATTAACTGCTGAATTGTTAGAAGGAATAGAGCATGGAACTCTGGAATTATTACCCAATGGTGATTTCAATTACCAGCCAGACACAAACTGGAATGGCTGGGAAGCATTCAGCTACCGTATTTTTGATGGTGCTGCATATAGTGAGTCTGTAAATGTTGATCTGTTTGTAAGCCCTGTTAATGATCCTCCTGTGATTGATTTGCCGGAGAGTTTCACAATTTTGGAAGATGGCTTCCTGGAAGTGGATTTCAGCTTGTACATTGATGATGTGGACGGAGATGCAATTCTTCTCACATTCCCAGAACCTGATAATTTCTCTGCCATTCAGGAAGGTTTATTTATCTACTTTGAACCCGATGAAAACTGGCATGGTTCAGAAACTATCACTTTCACAGTTGATGACGGGCAAAGCAGAGCATCAGCTTCTGATGAAATGACTATCATTGTGACTTCTGTGAATGATGACCCCATAGCAGATGCTGGAGGTCCTTATGAAGGTATTATGTATATTCCTGACACTTGTGAAATTACTCTTGATGGTTCAGGCTCCTATGATCCTGATGATGATATTGTTCAGTGGCTCTGGAGCTGGGAAAGCAATGAGATTAGTGGCGAAATAGTAATTGGTGAATTTTACCAGGGATTTACAGAAGTTACGCTTACTGTAACTGATAGTGAAGGTGCAAACCATTATGATCTGGCAGAAGTATTTATTATTGAATACCAGAATATTGCTCCTGTAGCAATTGCAGATGAATATTACCTTTGGGAAGATGGTGAAGTTACTGATAATGTGATGATCAATGATTATGACTTTGATGAGCTGCCTTTGCCATTGATCGCAGAACTGGTTGATACTGTATCTCATGGAACTCTGGAATTTATGGAAACCGGTGATTTCACCTATCAGCCAGACCCAGATTATGATGAATGGGACACCTTTAGTTACCGGATTTTTGATGGTGTAGATTATAGCGAAACTGTTAATGCAGATTTCTTTATTAGTTCGGTAAATGATGCTCCGACAATTGATCTGCCGGAAAGTTTCACCCTAGATGAAGATGGATATCTGGAAGTAGATTTTACGCAGTATGCGAGTGATATTGATGGTGATATCTTGATCCTCACCTTCTCCGAGCCAGTAAATATTGAAATTGTAGATTATGACTTATTGGTTAATTTCTTTCCTGACGAAAACTGGCATGGTTCAGAAATCATCACCTTTACCGTAGATGATCAACAGGGCAGAGTAACTGCATCTGATGAAGTTACAATCATTGTAACTCCGGTTAATGATCCCCCAATTGCCGATGCAGGTGGACCTTATGAAGGAGTGATGTATATTCCAGATACCTGCGAAATAATGCTTGATGGCTCCGGCTCTTTTGACCCTGATAATGACATCGTGGAATGGCTATGGAGTTGGGAAGGAAACGAAGTCAGTGGAGAGATAGTCGCTGGAGAATTCTATCCAGGATTCACAGACGTTACTCTCAGGGTTACCGATAGCGAAGGAGCTTTCCATGAAGATTTCACCAGCGCATTTATTACAGAATACCAAAACATTCCTCCCATTGCTGTTGAGGATTCCTACTATCTTTGGGAGGATGGTGAAGTATCTGATAACGTAATTATCAATGATTATGACATCGATAACCTTCCCTTGCCTTTGACCGCAGAACTGGTTGATACTGTATCTCATGGAACTCTGGAATTTATGGAAACCGGTGATTTCACCTATCAGCCAGACCCAGATTATGATGAATGGGATGCTTTCAGCTATCGTGTTTTTGATGGTGCGGATTACAGTGAACCTGTTGATGCCGAGTTCTTTATGAGCTCAATCAATGATGCTCCCACGATTGATCTGCCGGAAAGTTTCACCCTAGATGAAGATGGATATCTGGAAGTAGATTTTACGCAGTATGCGAGTGATATTGATGGTGATATCTTGATCCTCACCTTCTCCGAGCCAGTGAATATTGAAATTGTAGATTATGACTTATTGGTTAATTTCTTTCCTGACGAAAACTGGCATGGTTCAGAAATCATTACCTTTACCGTAGATGATCAACAGGGCAGAGTAACTGCATCTGATGAAGTTACAATCATTGTAACTCCGGTTAATGATCCCCCAATTGCCGATGCAGGCGGACCTTATGAAGGAGTGATGTATATTCCAGATACCTGCGAAATAACGCTTGATGGAACAGGGTCTTATGATATTGATGGTGAGATCTTGGAATGGTTCTGGAGCTGGGATGGTGGTAATGCCGCAGGTGAAGAAGTGCTGGCAGAATTTGCAGAAGGAACAACGGAAGTAACTCTTACAGTTACAGATAATGAAGCAGGTGTTGATACTGATATTACCCAGGTGATTATAAGCGCCTACGAAAATCTGCCACCTGTTGCCCTCGCAGATGAATATTCACTCAATGAAGATACAGCTATTTCAGATAATGTAATGGCTAATGATTATGATCCTGATGAAAGTCCACTGGCTTTGAGCGCAGAACTGGTATCTGGAGTCAGCAGTGGCGCATTAGATTTTGCTGATAACGGTGATTTCACTTATCTGCCGGATCTTAACTGGAATGGTACTGATGCTTTCGATTATAGAGTTTATGATGGGGAAGCATATAGCGCAACGGTTATTGTGACGTTGATCGTCAATCCGGTCAATGATGCGCCAACTATCGAATTGCCGGATAGCTTTACTTTTGCGGAAGATGGTTTGCTGGAAGTCAATTTTGTGGACTTTGTGGACGATGTGGACGCAGTGGACATAGCGGACTTAGTTCTCTCGGTGACTGGTGGATTAAACATCAGTGTGGAAATAGACGGTTTGATGGTTACCCTTACTGCTGCTGAAAACTGGTTTGGTTCGGAATTTTTGACCTTTACAGTTGATGATCAGCAGGGTAGAATTACTGCTTCTGATGAAGTAGAGATCATTGTCACCCCAGGAGCAGGAATTACTCAAAGCAAGGATTTGATCCCTGGTTGGAACTGGTTATCTCTTAATATCGCTGGTGATGACATGTCAGTCAATAACGTTTTGAGTTCTTTGGGTAATAATGCTGCTTCGATCAAAAGTCAAACTCAAAGTGCGATCTATTATGACGGCGTGGGCTGGTATGGAAGTCTTACAGATATCAATAATTTCACTTTCTATAAACTGAATGCTCTTAATAATGTCACCTGGGAATATACAGGGTTACCTGTTGACCCACAGTCAATGATTTATAGTCTGACCACGGGCTGGAATTGGATTTCCTATGCTCCTCAAACTCCGGAAGAGATCAATTATGCTCTCGCTCCCCTGGGTGATGCTGGTCTTAATATAAAAAGTCAAACCCAAAGCTCAATATATTATGTAGGTGTGGGTTGGTATGGAAGTCTCACTCAATTGCAGCCACTTGATGGTTATATGCTGAAAAACAATACGGACATCGAATTCAGCTATCCTCAACCGGTTGCCCGATACGATAATATCACCCTCAATCAGAATGAAATCCCCAGAGACTTTGATCTGTATTCCTATGAATTCAATGGCACAATGGTGTTATCCTCGAAAGATCCTTTGCCTGAGAATTCAAGCATCGCAGCCTACGTTGATGGACAAAGACGCAGTATCTGCACTTTGCTGGATTATTCCTCTATCTTTGGCAGATGCTACTATTCTCTTATGCTCTATAGTAATTGTCTCTATGAAGATGACTTTGAGCTATATTATCAGGAACCTGAAAACAACCAATTGCAGCATCTCGATTACAGCTTCAGCTTCCAGGCAGATATGACCTGCGGTGATTATTTATCACCTGTAATGATCAATCTACCCCTTGATAACGGTGATCCTCTGCCTGCCAGCAATCTGCTTATGGTCTATCCCAATCCTTTCAATCCGGAAACCACCATTGAATTTGAACTTAAGGATGATGGTTTAACGCTGATTGAAATCTATAATGTAAAGGGTCAGAAAATTGAAACTCTGGTCAATGAATCCAGGCAGTCTGGTAGATATCTACTTCGCTGGAATGCTGAAAATCACAGCACTGGAATATACTACTTGAGTTTAAAGAGTGGCGATACACATCAGGTAAAGAAATTGATCCTCCTGAGATAAATCTTGCGGGATTAATAAAATACGGCAGGTGCAAATAGCGTCTGCCGTCTTCTTTTTATTGTTCAGTTGACAGCAGTTTCAATAGAAAGTCAATTGGGCATTGCTTGAAGGAGAAAATACCGGCAGGAATGCTGTGATTGATCAGGAGTTTATGAAATTTTACCTAGTAGTTTTAATAATTCTGGTTTTTGCCAATATTTCAGGATTCACAATCGAAACCGGCAGCCTTTCTAACTTCATCTATGGTGAAGAAGAAAATTGTGAATATGATAACTGGTTAAGTCATATTGCTGAAGGCATTGCTCAAACTGATTACAATCTGTATGCTCCCTGGGAAGCGCAAACAGATGATTTTGGTGGATTTCAAGTTCCAGAAAGTATTGAATTGCTACAATGGGAAGCAATTTTCCTTGCATTTATTGATGAAGATCTAAATGCCGTTGATGCCCTTATAGACAGCTTTATGTTTCCATACGAAGTTGTAGATTTTTTGGATACAGATACCGGTAGAAATTACAAAATCCTTAGGGAAGATGTTGATTACAGCTACTTTGATGATAATGGCACACCTGAAATTGAAGACGATGAATCTGGAGCTTTTGCCTGGGGTTGGGGACTTTACATTTATAATCCATCGGCTGAATTTCCCATAATTCTTTCAGCACCACACCCAAATGATGATTTTCTAACTGTGCCCGTTGCTGTTGAATGTTTCCAGCAATGGGATGCAATGTTTATGTTTGTAAGTGGGGCTGGCAGAGAAGTTGAATGGACAGAAGCAGGTTCATATGCAAATAGAAAATCATTGAGCGATCCTACTCGCAATGATGAACACCCGCTGATCTATTCCTGTCAGATTGCTACAAATATGATCAGAGAAACATGGCGAAGAGAACTCTCAGTTCAGCTTCACAGCTATGACTGGAATCGTCATGAAGGATATGCAAACTGCCAGGCTTCTACAGTAAATATTAGCCCAAATCTGCCACTTAGAGATCTATCTGAACTTCACCGGGATATGATAAATCAGGCTGACTATCTCATGGTTCCTGAAAATGAATATGGCATTCATGATGCCTGCTATCTCAATGATTATTATGCTGTCTATTATTCAAATTATCCCTTCTATTATGTGGGAGAAGATACCACAATAATCGTAAATAATGAAATCGATCTAACTGGATGGGGTGGCGATTTCCGCACGATTGCAATTGAAAACTGGAATTCTTTTGATGTTTATGATCCGTTTTTTCACATGGAAATGGATGAATTACCAAACGAATTTCTGCAGCAGACACCCCAATATCATGAATTTTACGGTTATGATCCCGAGCTGGGCTCATGGAATATTTCTGAACGCTATACAAATGTTCTTGGATGGTACTGTCGCTGGGTAGAAGATCTTGAATCTGTGATCCCAGCTGTTATTGAACTGGATGATGGGCTTGTTCCTACTGCTGTGGATAGTGTATGGTTTACCGATATTGATGAAGACTCACTGGTGGTGAACTGGTTGCCAGAACCTGCATTTGATCACTATTCATACCGTGTTTATATTGATACTCTTGAAATTGATCCTGATGTATCACCATATATTGATCGCGATGATCTCAATATACTTGCCAGTCCCCTTCACGATAATTACAACATTTCAGATCTTGAGCTGAATCAACTTTATCACCTTCAGATCGCAAGTCTGGATTATAATGATAATCTGGTCTTTTCTGATGACTATATGATATATACTACTTCTCTTATACCTGAAATTGATTTACCAGAAAGTATCAGTTTCAACGAGTATGATTCCCTTGAAGTTGATTTTGAATCCTACATTAGTAATGCATGTCTTGACTCGTTGTATCTCTCAGTAAGTGGTAATATAAATATTAATGCAGTCATAAATGGACTACAGGTTACTTTTACTTCAGCCGATAACTGGTTTGGCAGTGAAATTTTGACCTTCACTGTGAATGACAATAATTCCATGGCAACAGCAACTGATGATATCGAAATAATTGTGACTCAGGGTCTCACAGTCAGTAAAGATCTTACTGTCGGCTGGAATTGGATTTCGCTCAATGTATATGATGATGATATGTCAGTAAATAACGTTTTGAGTTCTCTGGGTAATAATGCTGCTTCCATCAAAAGTCAAACTCAAAGTGCCATTTATTATGACGAAATGGGCTGGTTTGGCTCGCTGATAGAAATCAATAATTTCACTTTCTATAAACTGAATGCCCTTAATAATGTCACCTGGGAATATACAGGGTTACCTGTTGACCCACAGTCAATGATCTATAGTTTGACAACGGGCTGGAACTGGATTTCCTATGCTCCTCAGACTCCGGAAGAGATCAATTATACTCTCGCTGCTCTGGGTGATGCCAGTCTTAATATCAAAAGTCAAACCCAAAGCTCAATTTATTCTGTAGGTGTGGGTTGGTATGGAAGTCTCACTCAATTGCAGCCACTTGATGGTTATATGCTGAAAACCAATACGGACATTGAATTCAGCTATCCTCAACCGGTTGCCCGTCATGATAATTTCACCCTCAATCAGGATGATATTTCCAGAGACTTTGATCTATATGCCTACGAATTCAATGGCACAATGGTGTTATCCTCGGATGATCCTTTGCCAGAGAATTCCAGCATTGTTGCCTGCGTTGATGGACAAACACGCAGTATCTGCACTTTGCTGGATTATTCCTCTATCTTTGGCAGATGCTACTATTCTCTTATGCTCTATAGTAACAGCCTCTATGAAGATGACTTTGAGTTATATTATCAGGAACCAGAAAACAGCCAATTGCAGCCAATCGATTACAGTTTCAGCTTCCAGGCAGATATGACCTGTGGTGATTATTTAACGCCAGTAATGATCAATCTTCCCTTAGGAAATAGTGATCCTCTTCCTGCTAATCAACAGCTTACGGTCTATCCCAATCCTTTTAATCCGTCCACGACGATTGAGCTGAATTTAGAAGTTCCTTCATGGGTTATTCTGGAAATCTACAATGTTAAAGGACAGAAAGTAGCAGAACTGCTGGATACTCAGTTAGCTGAAGGAAAGCACTCAATTCAATGGAATGCAGAAGATCAGAGCAGTGGAATTTATTTCCTGAGTGTGAGAATTGCAGACCATTCTCAGATGGAAAAGGTGATCCTACTCAAATAGGGATAATCGCAATATAACAGGCAGTATATAAAAGAAGGTGGCTTATTAACAAGCCACCTTCTTAATTTTATAAGATTAATATCACTTTAATTAATAAAAAATTTGATCAGGTCCCTTCTGCCGGCATTATTCAAGGCTTCGATCACCAGCTTGCGATTCTGCGGGATATACCACTGCACCAGGGCTTTCATCAAACGCAGTTCTCTGCCTTTTGCCACATGAATTTTATTTCCCTGCAGATCTTCACCCGTGTAGTACATCCTGGCACTGGCTGTCATCGGTAGCGGAATGTATTCCTGCACTTGACGCAGTTTCACATTTTCTCTTTTCAAATACATTGCCAGTTCTATTGTATCTGTCAGATTAGCTCCTGGGTGACCAATGATCATATAGGGAACAATTGACTGTTTTTTCCCGGCTTCCCGGCTGTATCTGCTGAATTCTTTCAAGAATTCCTGATACATCTCAAATCCTGGTTTCTGCATCAAATTCAACACTTTATCGCTCTTATGCTCAGGTGCAAGCTTCAATAAACCACCAGTATGACTCTCTGCTATCTGTTTGATATACTCTTTATCCTTAAGTGCCAGATCAAAGCGAATGCCTGATGCGACAAATAAGTGCTTGATTTCCGGTAACCGCGCCGCTCTTTTAAGCAGATTCTGCAAAGATTTACTGTCAGTACTCAAATTCTTACAAATATCAGGATACAGGCAGGAAGTTCTTTTGCAGGTTGCTGAAATATTCTCCCGGCAATACATGCCATACATATTTGCTGATGCTCCACCCAGATCGGATATTGTACCATGAAAATCATCTTCCGCTGCTATCTCTTGCAATTCCTTAAGGACTGAAACTGCTGACCTGGATTGTATGCTTTTGCCCTGATGATAGCCTATCCCGCAAAAATTACATCCACCAAAACAGCCCCTGTGAGTTGTTACAGAATTACGGATCTGTTCATAAGCAGTTATTTTCTGACCCTGATATATTGGATGTGGCATGCGACTGAATGGCTGGGCATATAATGCATCTAGCTCTGAGGTAGAAAGTGCTTTTGCCGGAGGATTAAGCTTTAACCAGCGTCCGGCAAACTTCTGATATATCTCTCGAGTGCGGTAATTCTTCTCATAGATGTCGCTCATTTGCGTAAATTCGCTCATGCTGTATTTATTATGATATTCCGGCAGTACAATTCCATCTTCAGCAGCTTTACCCGTTATCACGCAGGTTCCGGCAATATCCTCTCTCAGAAATTCAGGGTTCTGATCAAGTGATTCAGCGATTTCCAGTACTGCCCTTTCCCCCATGCCATACACCAGAAATTGAGCACGACTATCGAATAAAATTGAATTGCGTAATTTATCTGACCAGTAGTCATAATGCGGCAGCCTTCTCATGCTGGCTTCAATTCCACCCAGCACGATCGGCACATCCTTATAAAGTGAATGCAATATCTGGCTATAAACCAGTGTCGCCCGGTCAGGTCGCTTGTCTATGGCTCCATCCGGTGAGTAGGCATCCTCGGAACGCAACTTCCTCTGGGCTGTATATTTATTGATCATGGAGTCCATATTGCCTGACGTGACCCCAAAAAATAAACGCGGTTTGCCTAGAATGGTGAATGATGCCGGATCCTGCCAGTCAGGCTGGGCAATTATCCCAACTTTATAGCCGTTAGATTCCAGCCATCTTCCGATCATAGCAACAGCAAATGAAGGATGATCTACATAGGCATCACCTGATATCAAAATAATATCCGGCTGAGACCAACCTGATTCACTGAGCTCTGCTTTACTTACTGGTAAGATTTTTTTTGACATAAAAAAAAGCGACGTCAAGCGCCGCTGATTTGTGTTTCTTAGCCTGACATCGGATGTAGTCGAACGATATTTATCGCCTGCACCCCTTTATCTGTTTCCATTAATTCAAATTCTACTTCTTCATCGGCGACTAAGAATCTTCGCGCATTGTCACTAAGCGTTACTATTGATTTCCAGTGAACAAAATATTCATTTTTGTCTTCACCTAAAACAAAGCCATATCCCTTAGAATCATCAAACCACTTTACAGTTCCTTTCATAAATACTTCCTTTATACTAAAATACAAGCTAAGAAAAATATTACCCCTAATAAAGGCAAGCTAAATCTTATTCCTTTTCAGCACTGCTACATGATGCCCTTCTCCAAGCCTCACTATCAGCATTATCATTTTTTTATTTCCCTTCAATTTAAACTTCCTGTGTATCTTCTCCACTGGGTCAGGAAAGCCCCGCGTTTTCAAAATCAGCTCTCCAACTTCATGCTCCCTTAGATATTTCTGCATCTTTTTTATATTATATGGCATCACTTCCATAAGTTTGAATAGTCTGCCATATTCTTCTGATACTTCCTGCTCTCCGGTAAGTAAAGCCAGATGTTCATCTAATAACTGATAGCCAAGTTCTGCTCCCAGTTTTTGAACAAGTCCTGCCCGGATTATCGCCTTATCAGGCTCAAATATATAGCTCTGCCAGCCCTTTGTCTCTATTTGCTCCGTTCCGCTTCCGGATAGTTCCACTCCAGAAGGTAATATTACTGCTTTCCGCTTGATCCGCTCCGCCTGACTGCCCACACACAGTAAAATCTCTTTCAACACTCCATTTTCTGAGATAAATTCCCAGGAGTACCACCGTGTGGCATATTTGCTCCAGTTGCTGAAGTATTCTTTCTCCACTTTCCGGTAATTTATCACTGGCGATAGCTTGATCAACATGCCCTGGCAAATTTTCTTCTCAAAAAACAGATCTAATACCTGACCCAGATCAGGTGACATATCTTCCACATTATATTTGCGATTGCCCTGCGGTCGTCGGTCTGGATCACAAAATATCAATTCTACCTTTTCTCCAAAATCTTCCGCTCTCTCCTGAAGGTAGTTGATATTTTCATGTAGCCGGCAATTATACTCAGCACATATTAAACTATCACTATCCAGATCCACGGCATATACTTTCTGCCGGTTCTCTGCCAGATACTGCAAATCTCCACCTATCCCGCAACAGAGATCCGCCAGTGAAGTAACCTTTCCTGCTCTGCGGTTATGATACTTTCCCATTATCTCAGAAGAACTTTGCTCTACCCCATTTGCTGTAAATACCATTTCATTAGCTCTGGAAAATTTACGATTCGCTCTTTGCTGCAATTCATAATGATCCAGTAATTCATTGATCGGCAGATCGGAATACTCTGATCTCAATCTTTGCAATCTGCTGATCGAAAGCTCCTTTCCTAAGCGTAACTCACGCTCCAGTTCAGGTGCTATTACTGATTTTAAACTCGCTATTAATTTCCTGTAATCCATTTGTCTAAAAGATTACTCTATTCATTTTATGTCAAAACAATCTCCACTTTCTGACATTTTATCATATAACACTTAATCAATTTCCACTCATCTTGAGGCAAACAGCCGTAACAACAAAGCACAATCTAACACATTCGCGTTCCCCAGCTATTGTTCCTTTGACTTAGTATACCTGCATAAAATATACGTTATAATATTATATAGAGACAGAAATGAGAATTTAAATTACGAAAACCGAAAATAGTACACTTGTAACCCACAGGGAAGCAACAGGGAGTGTACTGGGAGTATATCAGTGACTGAAATTTAAGATAAATTATTATATTGCAATTATTTAGGCGAAAAGTGATATAAAAAGAGTAAGAATGGGTAATTTGTAACAGATGATTTAACATAAAAAGCAGAAAAAAAGAAGTTAATAATTATGAATGTAGTGTAAGATTATATAACCACCAACCAACGCTTACGCTGCATAAAGCTACGGCACGTCAGGCAAAAACCGCTAATTGGCGTGAAGGAATGTGATGTAAGAGTAAGAATAACAGGAATTCCGGAACCCGGCAGTGGGGTAGGAATAAGTTAAATGTATACCAATCAGGGATGATCTGAGTAAACAGAATAAAGCCGAAAATGGGCAGTAATTTTTAATTACGGGCAATTTTATCAGCCTGAGAAATAGCCTCAATCCCCTTGATAACAGGAGAATCAAAATAAATATTGTCTTGGCATAGAGATTGCTTATATTATCTGCAAATAGGAGGACACGATGAAAGAAGTATTGAAATTAGTTGTGTTGGTTTTAATTACAGTCAGTATAATAACAGGCTGTTCAATAGGAGATAGTAAAACTGATGCAGTAGATATAAAGAATCTTCAAATATCAGATGACTTTAATTTTGAGACTGAACGGTGGATCAATGTGGAATTATATGCCCTTTTTACGGGAACATTTTATCTTAAGGACATGGAAGGCAATATGCTGTATAAGGGGACAATAGACCAGTATACCGGCTTTATTCAAAAGATCAAGCTCCCAACGTCAATCACAGAAGTTCGGATAGAATATCATGAAGTAGAAGATTTATATAAGAATTATGAAATACGGGATAATGAGATAATACACACCTTTGTTCCGCAAATACGCTAAGCAGGGAGGAAAAGAAAATGAAAAAAATAACATTAATATTATTAGTCCTTGTAGTCAGTCTCAGCTTATTTGCCGGACTCAAAGTGCGCCCGATAATGGAATGCGTAGAAAATAATGGTGATGGTACATACACAGCCAAGTTTGGATATTTGAATGAAAATCCTAATGTGCTTACGATAAACATAGGCGTACACAATACATTTGTGGGAGCACCATCCGAAGATATGGGTCAGCCAACAATATTCCAGTCTGGGAGATATACAGATGTGTTTACAGCAGATTTTGTGGAAGGTGATAACTTCGTCTGGACTTTAGGTGGACCTAATGGACATGGCTCAGTGAACTCCAATAGTGGTTCCACTGCCTGCCCGAGAGGGGATGATAGTGATCTGGATGGTGTAACTGATGAATATGATGAATATCCTGATGACCCGTTTAGAGCTTATAATAACTGGTATCCAGCAGAAGGTGCGAATGAATGGGGTACTTTGGCTTATGAAGATTACTGGCCCCTTCAGGGAGATTATGATTTCAATGATTTGATAGTTGATTATCGGTTTAATCTGGTAACTGATGGATCTAATCTGGTAGTAGATGTAGATGGATATTTTAGAATGCGAGCTATCGGAGCCAGCTTTAGTAATGGATTTGGGATAGAATTTCCCTTCCATGCCGACAGTTTAGAAGTATTAGAAGTACTACCCGCTGAATTGACTCCGGTTCAGGAAGTTAGTGGTACAAATCTGGTGTTACTTTTCTTTGATAGTTCAATGGATTATATGAGTCCTGTTGGTGATGAGCTGTTCGTAAATACAGAACTTACGGAAAGTTTTGTGAGTTACTTTGAATTCAGTATGGCAATGACTTTGAATCCCACGCAAAATATCAATAATCTGGTGTGGTATGCTCCCTTTAATCCCTTTATCTTTATAGACGGCGAACGAGGTAAGGAAGTACATCTGGCAGGATTCCCTCCCACAGAATCTGCTGACCGCAGTTATTTCGGTACAGGAGATGACGATAGTAATCTGGCACAGGAAAGATATTATAAAACAGCCAGTAATCTGCCCTGGGGCTTGAATTTACCAACCCCCTGGATATATCCCATCGAAAGAGCATCAATTACTGAGGCATATTTATTCATGGCAGACTGGGCTGAAAGCAGTGGAACCATACACACTGACTGGTATGAAAGTACAGCAGGTAATATAGACTCGACAAAACTGTATTATCAACGGTAAAATAAAGTTTACCTCCTCCTCAAAACCCGGACGGAAACGTCCGGGTTTTACTTTTTGGTTTAATTAACCGTTTTCGGACATTTTGTATTAAAATCGGGCAATTCTTCGTTATTTGCTTCATTATTAAGATTAATTCATAGTAGAGAAAAAAATACTTTTCAGAATATTCTTAATTCCTTTAGGGAGGAAACCGCCTATATTTTGCAATATTACTGCAATCAGAGAAATATCAGTAATAATAGAAATTATTTGACAGTGAGAATATAAAATAACTTATTTGATTGGTATAGGATTTGCTTAATATATATAGCGCAAATGGGGGCAAAAATGAAATTAGAGCTGAAATGTATTTTCCTGGCAGTGATATTACTGATGATATTTGCCGGCTGCTCACTGACTGATGAGAATCAGGAAACTGTTGATATAAAGAATCTGCAAATAGCGGATGATTTTAATTTTGAGACAGAACGGTGGATAAATGTGGAATTGTATGCTCTTTATACTGGGACCTTTTATCTTAAGGATATGGAGGGAAATATGCTGTATAAAGGTACGATAGATCAAAATGAGGGATTTGTGCAAAAGATCAAGCTTCCAACTTCGATCACCAAAGTGCGAATTGAATATTATGAAGTAGAGAATGAGTATAAGAACTATGAAATCCGGGATAATGAGATAGCATACAGCTTTGTTCCTCAAATCCGCTGATAAAAGGTAATTAAAATGAAAAAGCTAATATTGATTTTACTGGTGATGCTTGTAGGAGCATTTTTATTCGCGGGGCTAAAAGTGCAGCCTGTGATGGAATGCGTGGAAGAAAATGGAGATGGAACCTGGACAGCCCATTTTGGCTATCTGAATGAAAACAGCAATGTATTATCTATTGGTATAGGAGCCCATAATAAATTTGTAGGTACTCCTAATGAAGACATGGGTCAGTTCACTATTTTTCAACCTGGACGCCATGAATTCCAATTTTCTGTGACATTTAATGATGGTGATAATTTTGTATGGACATTAAGCGGACCACGAGGTCATGGCTCCGTGAATGCCAATAGCTCATCCACTGCCTGCCCTCGAGGAGATGATTCTGATGGAGATGGCGTAACTGACGAATACGATGAATATCCAGATGATATAGACAGAGCCTATAATAACTGGTATCCAGCTGAAGGTGAAGATGGGTGGGGCACCCTGGCATTTGAAGATTACTGGCCCTACCAGGGTGATTATGATTTTAATGATCTGATCATAGATTATCGTTTTAATCTGGTCACTAATGGATCTAACCTGGTAATAGACGTAAATGGTAATTTCAGATTACGTGCTATAGGAGCCAGCTTCAGTAATGGTTTTGGGATAGAATTCCCCTTCAATGCTGATAGCGTGGAAGTAGTGGAATCCCAGCCGGCGAGTTTGAATCCAGTACTGGAATCCAGCAACACAAATCTAGTAGTCCTGTATTTTGATAGTTCGATGGCTTATATGAGCCCTGTTGGTGATGAATTTTATGTAAATACCAAGTTGGATGAGAGCTGGGTCGAGCCCTACGAATTCAGTATGGCTATCACATTGTATCCCACTCAGAATATCAACTATCTAACCTGGCTGGCACCATTTAATCCTTTTATATTTATCAATGGTGAGCGGGGCAAGGAAGTTCATCTGGCAGGATTTCCACCCACTGAATCAGCTAACCGCAGCTATTTTGGTATTGGAGATGATGACAGTAATCTATCTACAGAGCGTTATTATAAGACAGTTGCTAATCTTCCCTGGGGATTGAATCTTCCTACCACCTGGGTATATCCCATTGAGCGTATTTCCATTACGGAAGCTTATTTAAATATGGCAACCTGGGCAACAAGTGGCGGGGAAGAACATACTGACTGGTATGAAAATACCAGTGGTAATACTGCAGAATCGAATTTGTATATTGAACCGTAAATAATTAAATACTCTAATAATAATAAAAACCCGGAGTAATCCGGGTTTTTTATTTGTCCCATAGAGGGATTTTCTCAATTTACGATCACAAAGAGAATTTAGCAATAAGCTTATCGGTAGAAATCAACCCTATATGCTGTTTATCAATCTGACCATCTTTGAATAATAACAGAGTTGGTATTGACATCACATGGTACTTTGTTGCCAATTCAGGATTTTCATCAACATTCAATTTACCGACCGTTACTTTATCGCTATGCTTTTCTGCAAGCTCTTCTAATGTGGGTGCCAAAGCTCTGCAGGGACCACACCATGGTGCCCAGAAATCTACCAGCACCGGCTTAGTAGATTCTAATACCTCTTTCTGGAAATTATCTCCAGTCAATTCGATGTAAGGCATATTACTACTCTACCAGCGCCAGGACATCACTGCGAGAGATGATGAGATATTTTTTATCTTCCACATCTACTTCTGTTCCGCCATATTTACTATAGAGCACTTTATCTCCAACTTTTACCAATTCCTGCAATTCTTCGTCATTTCCTACTGCAATCACGCTACCGATATTTGGCTTTTCTTTTGCAGTATCAGGGATAATAATCCCACCAACATTCTGTTCAGTTCCAACCATAGGTTCGATTACTAACCGATCATCAAGTGGTTTTAATTTCATAATAACCTCCTGTATATATTTTTTAATTACGCTATATATTAGCAGTGACTTTTTTAGAGTGCTAAGTTTTCTCGTCAAGTAAAAAATCAAGAACCAGTTCACGGAGATTTACCAGGGATGAAAGAGGCTATACTGTAAAGGATAAGAAGGGAATATAAATTGTATTTTATTTGGGCATTAAATTGACAAAATACTTGACCGATAGGTCATATAATGAGGAAAAGCCTATAAAGAAAAGAAATATTGGAGGTAAAATGCCTTATTCAAAAGAGCAGATAGCGGAAGAGCTAAACCACATCCTTGGCAGACATCCCCGTTTAATTAAGAATCCCTCACGCAAATTCATGATCAAAAGTGCTGTAGATAATGGAGAAGCAGTAATATCAGCCTGTGGATGTCTTAGCACCTGGACTCCCCCTGAATCAACTGGAAGAAGTCCCAAAGACACTTATATCGTTAAACGGGCAGCCAGTTCAGATACTATAGACTGGGATAGTCCCAATAATGTACCAATGAGGGAAGAGACATTTGATATGATCCTGGAAGATGCTTATACAGCATTGAGCCGGCTTGACAAATTATATTTAACTGACCGTGTTGTGGGGGCTGATTCCAGTTTTGCTTTGCCAACCCGCACTGTATCTGATATGGCACTCACCGTATTATTCACTGATAACATGTTCCGTCCAGTTCCAGAGAATCTGAATACCTGTCTGGAAGGTTTCACCTTAATAGCCCTGCCCTATCTGAAGCTTGATCCTAAGCGTTATAAAGGACATCTGCGAGTAATGGCAGATGGTACTACTTCTAACATGGCAGTAACCATGGATTTTGATCGCCACATCGGTATCGTTTATGGTTCAGCCTATGGTGGCAGTGTAAAAAAACTGATGTTTACAGTGATGAATTATTATATGCCAGCCGAAGGGGTTTTACCACTGCACTGCTCAGCTAATGAAGGTATTAATGGCGATAGTGCTTTGTTGCTGGGCTTAAGCGGAACAGGCAAAACCACTCTTTCTGCTGATCCCAAAAGAGCCTTATTGGGCGATGATGAGCATGGCTGGAGTAATTATGGAATAGCTAACTTTGAAAATGGCTGCTATGCCAAGCTGATCAATCTGAGAAAAGATAAAGAACCTGAGATACATCAGGCAGTATTTCATGAAGACCATTATCTCGAACACGGTTCGATTGTGGAAAATACCATGATGTATCCTGATGGCACCTATGATCTGGATGATGAACGCTTAACGCCGAATTCCAGAGGTTCATATCCCTTGAAATATTTGAGTAATATCAAAGAATCATCATGTAGTGATCATCCCAAAACAATACTCTTTTTGACTGCTGATGCCAATGGTGTGCTACCTCCGGTATCACGACTCACTCCTGAGCAGGCTATGTTGTGGTTTTTGATGGGATATACTTCAAAACTGGCGGGTACCGAAACAGGGATAGTTGACCCTGTATCAACCTTCTCAAGATTCTTTGGAGAACCCTTTATGCCACGTAATCCGGATGTCTATGCAAAAATGCTGGGTGACAAGATGGAACAGTTTGGCACTAGTGTATATCTTGTTAATACCGGCTGGAGTGGTGGAGCTTATGGTGAAGGCTCGCGCATGGATATTAATCTCACCAGAGCTATCGTGGACGCTTGCCTGGAAGGATCGATGGAGAGTGTGGAATATGAAGAGAATGATCTTTTCCATGTATTGATCCCCAAGAGTTGTCCTGGGGTTGATGCGGAAGTTTTAAATCCCCGCAATACCTGGAAGAACAAATCACGATATGATGAACGCGCTCGAAAGCTGGCATCAGATTTTTCCAATCACTTCGATAAAGCATATGGTAATAAGGATATAAATGCCAGTATAGCTGCACAATGTCCCGGAAAATAGTGCCTGAATTATAAATATTTTTAACTGGCTGTCATTATTGGCAGCCTTTTTTTATATTTAAAATAAAATAGGAATTGACGGAGTTTGGCATTATCAGGTGAATGGTTATTATGATAGAAAATAGAGAAAAAACGGAACGCAAAAAACTCCTGATACATGTATGTTGTGCACCCTGCCTGATAGCACCGCTTAAGCATATGCAGCAGGAGGATGAGTTTGATATCATGGGTTTCTGGTTTAATCCCAATATTCATCCATATCAGGAGAATCAACGGAGACTGCAAACTTTACAGGAATATGCCTCCAGTATTGATCTTAAGTTGATTATAAAAGATGAATATGAATTGGAAGGATTCTTGAGACAGGTAGCTTTTCGGGAGGGTGACCGATGCCGTATCTGTTATTATATGCGATTGAATTATGTAGCGATAGTAGCAGCAAAAGGCGGATTTGATTATTTTACTACTACTCTTTTATACAGTAAATTCCAGAAGCATGAATTGATCAGAGAAATCGGTGAAGCCTGTGCAAAAGAGCATGGAATAAAATTCTTTTATCGTGACTTTAGAGAATACTGGAAAGAAGGAATTGAGATGTCTAAAAAAGAAGAGATGTATCGTCAGCAATATTGCGGCTGCATATACAGTGAAAAAGATCGTTATCTTTCAACACCCAAAAAAAGGAGCAGTGATGAAAAGCATTAAAAAATTCTTACAGATGAAAAAACAGCAGGAACCAATTGTGATGATTACTGCCTATGATTATCCATCGGGGAAATATGCAGAGGCTGCTGGAGTAGATCTTATCCTGACAGGGGATAGTCTGGGCATGGTTGTTTTAGGATATACTGATACTCTGCAGGTAACTCTGAAAGATATGATCCACCATGCTCGTGCTACCAGACGCGGAGCTCCAGACACTTTTATTATTGCTGATATGCCCCACATGAGCTATCATATAAGCATTGAGAAAACCAAGATAAATGCCGGACAATTATTTAAAGAAGGCTCGGTTAATGCTGTGAAACTGGAAGGCGGAAAACCCAGTCGGCTGGAGGCAATAAAAGCCATAACTGATTGTGAGATACCTGTTTGTGCACATCTGGGGCTTACACCCCAATCAATTAATACTATGGGCGGATATGTAGTTCAAGGAAAGGAAGAAAAGGAATACCAGTCCATATTGCAACAGGCTCTGGAAATTGAGGATGCGGGAGCATTTATGCTTGTGCTGGAAGGAATCCCGGAAAAACTAGGTAAAGAGATCAGTGATAAACTTTGCATTCCTACGATTGGTATTGGTGCTGGACGCTATACCGACGGTCAGGTGCTTGTATATCATGATATACTTGGAATGAGTGAATTTAAACCAAAATTTGTGAAGCAGTATTATGATTTGAAGACTGATATCGTTAAATCAATTGAGGATTGGAAAACAGAAGTGAAAGAAAGAATTTTTCCCTCCAAAGAGTATATCTATTTACCTTTGGATCAATAAAATAAGCAAAAAAATAGTAAGGAAGGTGAAACATGTGGCAGAATGAAGAAATGAGTATTGAAGAAAAACTGAAAGCTGCTCTTAATCTTAAGCAGCAGATGGAGAATAATTTTGTTTCTCTGGGACAATTACTCTCAGAAATGAAGCGTTATAAGATCTACGTTTCAAGGGGCTATAAAACCTTCAATGAATTTGTAGAGAATGAATTTAACATAGCTTCTACTTTTGCATCCAAGCTGATTAGCACTTATGATCTGTTTATTGAAAGTCTTGATAAAGATGAAAAAACAGTTAAGGATATTGGACTTGATAAGCTTAATATGATCAAACCCTTCGTAAAACAGGCAAAATTTATTGAAGCCGAAGCATGGATCAATAAAGCTCAGGAAATGCCTACTGCTCAGTTGCGTGAAGAGATTAAAGAGATCCGTGAACAGAAAGCAAAAATTAAAAGGACTATGAAAGACGTATTGATCGATCAATACATAGAAAAAATGGTTACTTTTTTTAATTGCAGCCGCAAAGAGCTCAATTTTAAGCTGGCATTATTCTTTCAGGATTCTGACCTGGATCAGATCAAAGATACTATCAGAACTCGTCAGCGAAAATTTGAAGATGAACAGCTTAAAGCACAGGAGGCACCAAAAGAATAGTTCTTATAAAAAATGTCGGATTCGGCAGTCTTTACGATACTAAAATATTTGGAGATGAAATATGCAACGAATTAAGATATTATGGGTAGATGATGAAATAGAGATGCTGAAATCTTTTGTGATCTTTCTGGAAGACCGCGGTTATCAGGTTGATACTGTATCTAATGGTTCTGATGCGGTTTCCATGATCACAAATCAATCATTTGATCTGGTGCTTCTGGATGAAATGATGCCCGGGATGAGTGGTCTGGCAACTTTGAAAGAGATCAAAAGAATAAATTCCTCAATACCAGTGGTAATGGTAACCAAAAGCGAAGAGGAAGGTCTCATGGAAGGTGCTATTGCCGGACAGATAGCTGATTATCTGATTAAACCAATCAACCCTAATCAAATAATCATGGCAATAAAAAAGATAATTCAGGCAGATGATATCAAGCGGGACAGGATAGGACGTGATTACGCGCAGTTCTCTGCCCAATTAAGCCAGAAGACATTTGCTGAACCTAATTATGCAGAATGGAAAGATATATATCTTGATCTATGCCGTTGGGATTTACGTCTTGATGAGATCAATGAAGCGAATATCTCCCAAACTCATTTCCTGGAAAAATTGAACTGCAATTCTGAATTCTCAGATTATATATCCAAAAATTATCGTAACTGGCTAGGCTCTGAGGAACGCCCATTATTTTCATTTGATGTTGTTCCTGAAATTCTCTTACCTGAAATGGGAAAAGGTAATCCTGTTTATCTCATCGTGCTTGATTGCATGAGACTTGACCAGTATTTTGCTTTTGAGCCCATGCTGAACGACCTTTTTGATATAAACCTTCAGTTATATTATTCCATTCTTCCCACAGCAACACCCTATTCCAGAAATTCCATATTCAGTGGCTTGTTACCAATTGACATTGCGGAAACCTATCCCCAATACTGGTATGAAACTGATGATATGGATAACAGCAGAAATCGCAATGAACATCAATTACTGGATAACCAGTTAAAAGAATTAGGGTACAAACTGGAAGAAAGCCGTTATATAAAAATTTTCACAGCTGATGAAGCTGCATTTGTTCAACGTAAAGTCAATAACTGGGCTAATGAAGAATTAGTAGTTCTGGTATATAATTTCCTTGATCTGGTTGCACATCACCGGTCAAAAAACCAAATCCTCAAAGAAGCAATTCCTGATGAAAAGGCATTAAGAGATTTCACAAAACACTGGTTTATGCATTCAAATTTCTATGCCACGCTCAAGGTAATTTCTGAGCAGGGTGCCACGGTTCTGATCACTACTGATCATGGTTCTATCCGAGTTAACAGAGCCTCACAGATAATAGGAGATAAAGAAACCACTTCCACAGTTCGCTATAAACAAGGTAAGAATCTTAAGATAAACTCCAAAAATGCACTCCTGATCAAGAATCCTGCTGAATATGGCTTACCAGTTCGAAATATAGTAGATAACTATGCAATCACTCGTGATGATTACTATTTTGTTTATCCAAATTCTTTCCACCAGTATCAAAAACAGTTCAATGGGACATTCCAGCATGGTGGCATTTCTATGGAAGAGATGATCCTTCCTCTGGCTGTATGTAAGCCCAAAAAATGATCCAATTGATCAATCTGGATTCGCAGAAAAAGACCTGCCAACTGGCTGAATCAATCGCCAGCCAAGTAAATATTGGTGATGTTCTGGCACTTTCAGGTGAATTAGGAGCCGGAAAAACCTTTTTTACCCAGTGCTTCTGCAAACATCTGGGAGTCACTGAGTACGTTTCCAGTCCAAGCTATATCCTTTTAAATGAATATCTGGGTAAGTTCCCCATAGCTCATTTTGATCTGTATCGCCTGGATTCTCTAGATGAAGTACTGGAAACCGGATTACCCGATTTCATCGAACAGAGAGTTACCATTATCGAATGGTATGAAGTGGCCCGTGATCTTCTACCGGAAAATACAATTTATCTTGATTTTGAAATAACTGAAACTGAACGACTGGTGAAGCTAAAAACAAACCGTGATTTAATGATATAAAAAAAAGCCCCCAATCGGGGGCTTTTTATTTGATTTAACGTTACAATACATGATAAAGACTGATAAGTAATAGAACCACAATGATAATATTACCCCACATCAATCTGCTTTTCAGCTCATCAATATCCCGTCTGTGCTGCTCAAGTTTATCTTCCAGACGCACTATCAGGTGCTCCAGATTCTGTAATCCTTCCTGATACTTATCGATTTTCTTCACCTTCTGCCGATTATCAAGATCGCTGATAAAATGTTTTACAATATCAAAAAAAGCTGACACAAATCCTGCTAATATAACATTGTTGCCCTTTACAGCTATTTCTTTATTCTTTTTCACTTTATTCTCCTTTATTGATCAAAACTTGATTGAAAGCCCAATATGATGGGTTCCATTCAATACAGTATGAGTATTATATCCATAATCAACCATCACACTATAAGCATGAATCCCCGCACCAAAGCTATACGATGCCGGCTGACTTCTGACACCAGCTCTAAGGGTCAACAGATCATGAACTTTGAATTCCACACCACTATGGATCTCAGTCTTCTCACCCTCCACTCCACCTAACCCATAAGTCTTTTTCAACTCGACAGCAGTTATCACATCTGGATAAGGTTCATAAGCTATTCCAATAGTCATCTTCTGGGCAAGTTCCTCATCTTCTTCTTTACCAAAAGCGGGATTATTCAGATTAGTAACCGTAAAACCTAATCTGGTTCTTTGATGCAATATTGCCAGAGCACCCAGATTGATCCCCAGACCAGTCTCGCTACCAAAGCTATCCATATCAAGCGAATACATATTTAAGGAATATCCCACATAGATCTCACTGTGTATATCTTTCAGCAAAGTAAAAGAATGACTCAAATTATAGGTCTTTTCACTCATCAGATTCACATCCAGATAATCCACATCAAGTGACTGCAAACCCAGCCCCAGTACTCCCAAACTGCCAGGAAGCTCATAAGAAAATCCCAGAACTGTAAGTTCCTGAAAATCATTACCAAATACTTTGCAATAGGAAGTTGTCACCCCATTACCTGCCAGAGACAATCCTGCCGGATTATAAAAAACCGCCATTTGATCATTTGATATGGAATAGAATGCACCACCCATTGCCCGTGCTCTTGGGGAAGGTTCATAATCATCAAATATTGCCAGCAGATTAAGACTTAGTGCTAAAACCAGTATAAGAATTATCGTCTTTCTCATTATCTCCCCCTATTTCAAAGGTCCACCGATAACTATCGGCACCTGTGCTATTTTAAGATCACCACTATCCTGTTCCATCACTTCAATATGGCAAATATATAAACCCCAGGGAAGCAGTTCACTATTCCTGTCCCTGCCATCCCACTCATAAGAATTATAACCATTATTACTGGTTATAACCTTATTTTCTGGTGTGAGCATTAATTTTCCTTCAGAATTATAGATGCGCATGATCACCCGATCACCTCGCTGAGCCATGAATACTATCTCCATAGTATCATTATCTGGGTTTGTGTCCCGCTGATAGGGGTCAAATGGATGCGGTTCCACTTTGAGTATTGCCTCATGATCTTTCACGGGATAGAGATAGGTAAGTTGATCATAATAATATACTTCCATGCTGTCATTCTCAGCATAGATCCCAATATAAAGCTGTGTTCCTGATGATTGTCCTGGAATCTCACCATACCATAAATTAATATCCGAGCTGGCCTGCATCATTGGCACAAGATATTCATCACTGCTGTAATCTCGCGTATATAGCAGTGACACCTGCAAATTCGCCATAAATGGGTCAATAACCACTGCCGTGACCAGCAGACTATCCCCTGCCACAGGAGCATTCATCAGATTTATCTCATCAAGAATAATAGAATCATCGATGATCGTAATTGTTATCAGATCAGATTCCACATCATTACCATCATCATCTTCAGCTGCTATCGTGCATTCATAGTAGTATTCCCGATTAGCAAGTCCCTCAAGAGTATATTTATATATATCACCGGGAATTGGATTCATCTGGTTCGTATGCCAGTCACCTGTTGTTTCACTGATCACGCGCCAGGTTATATCTGCTGAAGTTATGATCCCATCATAATCCACAATACTTGCCAAAACTTCAATATCCTGATCAACTGTTGGAAATGCAGGATCCGTGCTAACAGATTCGATAATGGGATCTCCCATCACGATAAAATCTGCTGCACTCCTGGGATTTATACCATATTCATCAAAATTATAATCTACAGCTCCCACTACATAATAGAACTCATCTCCCATATGTACAGTTCCATATGAATATATACCATCATCGATCTGACATTCACCGCTGCCGTCATCCACATACCACTGTCCATAATTATCTGGAGTTCCACTTACTTCTGCCATACTCACTTTCACCAGGCAGCCTTCATAAGCTTCTTCGTTGGCAATATCATTAGTACTGGCTTCCACTGGCTCAGGTACTGGATTACCAGTACTGAGTATATTAAGATTATTTATATTGCTCAACTCTGTGAAATCATAATATTCAAGTACTTCGGCTGTAAATTCCACCTCATCACCCACTTCTACGATATAATCATAGTTAAAGCAGAATATACCTTTCCAGGCTCCACCTTCGGGATCACTGATAAAAAACCGATTGCTGTTTCCCGATGAATAAAATCCTGTGGCAGTTACTATACCGCTTACGGTTACTATTTGTCCAAGCAGAGGTGAATCACCTGAAGAATCTTCAGTATATTGGATCTCATATACAGTTACGGCTGACATTAATGCTGGCAACAGCATTAATAATACTAAAAAAATAAGTCTGGAAGACTTCCAGATTTTCATCTTTCCTCCAATGTTTATACTTTCTATGATACTAATTTTCCGCTATCTGCTCTTTATGTTCCTTATCAAAAAATAGATAAAAAAGAACAAGCAAACTTACTCCGACCACTATTGAACTGTCAGCCACATTAAATACCGGCCACCTTTCCATAATGAAATCTGGAAAGTCACAGTTGATAAAATCAGTTACTTTACCCAGCCAAATTCTGTCAATTAAATTGCCAGTTGCTCCTCCCATGATCAGGGAGAAACCAACCGCCTCTATCTTCTTATGGGTTTTAATAACCAGGAAGCTTAAGGCCAGAATTGCCAAAAATGTTATTGCTGAAAAAAGTATGCGATTTAATCCAATATTCCCCAAAGTAAAGCTGAATGCTGCTCCAGTATTTTGCACAAATGTTATCCATAAATATTTGGGAGTGATCTTCCAGCTCTCACCGGGATACATATTATTTCTGATATAAATCTTGCTAATCTGATCAAGAATGACCACGATCAAGGGTATCAGAAAATATTTTCTCTTCCTCATCCGCGTTTCTTGCTCCGCTTTTCATCTTCATTTTTGCAGTCAATACAATAACGGGCATAAGGAATTGCGCATAATCTCTTTTCGGGAATATGCTTTCCGCAAATCTGGCATAATCCGTAACTCTTATCATAAATACGCTTCAATGCCTTATTTAATTTACGCAGCTTTTCTATCTCACTGTTCAAATAATAAACACGCTTTTCTGCATAAATTGTATCTGTGCCCATATCTGCCTGATGAAGTGAGTAGGATGACAGGTCTCCACTACTCTCTCGCTGACTATTCCTTTGCATATCATTCAATTCTCTAATCAAATCTTCTGATGATTTCCTTTCATTAAGGATTTTTTCTTCAAATTTCTTGAGCTTTTTTTCCGATAAGACTTTTTCTGACATAATTCACCTTCTTCTATAGGGGTTTAGTTTTATTTCTTTTATTATTGATTCCAGTTTGTGCTCATTTCCTGCTGCATGACGTCTGATCTCTTCCTGAGTATGGGCTTCACCATGGAATATATTACTTAGATTTGTAACTGCCGATAAGGCAATAATTCTTAAACCTGAATGAATTCCAACTATTACTTCCGGTACTGTGGACATCCCCACCAGATCTGCTCCCCAGTTACGCATCATCAGGCATTCTGCCCTCGTTTCAAAACTGGGTCCATTCACTGCTATATATACGCCCTCAGGCAGTGAAAATTTATTCCTCTCAGCTATCTTCTGCAATTGTTCACGTAATTCTGTATTATAGGTATTATGAAGACTCGGGAACCTTTCCCCCAATCGGTCATCATTTGTACCTATCAAAGGATTATTTCCCATGAAATTTATATGATCTTTGATCACTACCAGTTCACCGGGAAGCAGAAATGGATTCAAACTTCCGGCTGCATTGGTCAATATCAGTGTGTTTATCCCTAACGCCTTCAGCACCAGGATCGGATAGGTGATCTCTTGCATACTGAATCCTTCATAATAATGAAGCCTTCCCTGCATGATAACTACCGTTTTGTCCCCGATCTTACCAATTACCAGACGTCCCTTATGCGATGGAGCAGTCGATACTCCAAATCCAGGTATATCCTCATAAGGTATGATCACTGCATCTTCTGTTCTTTCTGCCAGAGCATTTAAGCCAGTGCCCAGAACAAGCCCCAATTCAGGTTGCAGTTTTGTTTTACTGTGAATATATTCAACGGACTTTTTTATTCTATCAACCATTTTTGATCACTCTATAACCCTGCAATCACTCGCTGCAGGATCGAGATTAAAATGATCGCTATTATCGGTGAAAAATCTAGCGTCGATTTCGGCAGATATTTTCTGATCTGTTTCAGAAAGGGCTCTGTGATACTGATCAAAAAACGGTATATCGGATTATTGGGCTTTATCGTAAACCATGATAATATCGCCCTGATTATAATTGCAAATGTATATAGATCTAATGCTCTATATATTAAATAGGTAAAAAATCCACTTTCCTGCATTACTTTGTCTCCTCGCCTGATTCTATTACTTCATGACAATTTCTGCATCGCGCTTCATATATTTCATCTGCTCCTACCAGAACAGTATCTGTTCCACCATGTAAACGCTGCGTCCGGTTTGCCGGATTTCCGCATTTTACGCAAATTGCCAGATTCTTGGTCACATATTCTGCTATTGCCATTAATGCCGGCATCGGTCCAAAAGGTAAACCCCGATAATCCTGATCAAGACCAGCAATAATCACACGCTTTCCTGCGTCTGCAAGCTCCTGGCACAATTCCACTATCTCATCACCAAAAAACTGCACTTCATCAATTGCCACCACCTCGGTATCCAGTTCCACCAAACCGCTTATTTCGTGAGCGCTGCTCACTCGTACAGATGACGCCTTCATCTGGTTATGAGATACTATGTATTCCGTCTCATATCGGTCATCTATCTCTGGCTTGAATACCTGGCACTTTTGCTGCGCATATTGCGTCCTGCGCACTCTGCGTATCAGCTCTTCAGTTTTACCACTGAACATACTGCCCGTTATCACTTCAATCCAGCCACTCGAACTTCTTATCACATTCATATTAATCCTCAGCAGAACAGAATTTTTTCCAATACTTCTAAATGTCAATCTATTTTCACTTAATATAGTATCTTATACACTTTTATTGCCACCTCTCCAGATGCAAATCTTTAGCATGAAATCTCTAACGTAAGCAGGAATTATTTATCTCTTGAAATATCGCTTCAATTTAAGAATTGAGAAGGATCAGATTTAAAACTTTGCATTGTCGGATTTGGCATTGAGCGGTGTCAAATCAAACATTTTGTATATGCAGATCTTCCCATTCAACTCGCATTTCAAATAGTTATATTATTATTTTACGGCTTTTCAGTATCTATTTTAAGACTTCCAAGTGCGAAACAGGTGTAACAACAAAGCACAATATAACAAAAAAATGTCACTACGTGCTTTGTTGTTCCACTTCTTACTTATAAATAGACATCTAATAGCCTTAATATTATATTTTCGTGATACTTATGTAAGTGTTATGCAAGTTTACATAATATTTTTGTGATTTAAGGAATATTTTTATACTTTTCGCATTTTTCTATGAGATTCGTTTGTTTAATACATTTGTCATCAGGATAAACAGTGTTAACAGGGATAATGAAACATTAAAAGCTCAGGTTATTTTTACATGGATTGCATGCTCATTGACAAAAATATTGCCAGCATTTAGAGAATAATCAAAACTGACATATAAGATTCAATGAAGGAGAATATAGTGGATACAAGAAAGAGACTTTTTGATCGGATAAAAATGCTGCCGGCGCAAACGATAAATGAAGAGATAGCCAGCAGTATTATTCATGGGATTGGGATATTGATTTCCATCGCGGCACTTGTCCTGCTGGTGGTATTTTCATCGCTTTACGGAAACGTCAGACAAGTTGTCTCATTTTCCATATATGGCGGCTTAGCAGTCTATTTTTATCTCTGCTCCACATTTTATCACAGTCTAACACATTATAAGGCAAAACGGATTTTCCGCATCATGGAACAGACTGCCATATATCTGTTTATCGTCGGAACTATTACGCCAATTTCACTGACGATACTGGATTCACAATGGGGCTGGATACTTTTTTTGATAACTGCTGTTTTGGGAATAGCAGGTATTCTCAATCTATTTTTCAATACGAAGAATTCCAGTGATGTAGATTTTGCCATAGATTTGATTTTACTGCTTTTCCTCACAGTCTCATTGATCGTGAGTCTGAAATATTTCACACCCGAATTCAAATTATTTTTCATTCCAGGTTCCATACTATATGTATTTTCCTTCTGGCTAGGCAGCATGAATGGACTTAAATATAATCAGGCGTATGCTCATGTACTCTCACTTATCGGCACGGTCCTTCACTTCTTTGCCTTCTTTGGACTGATCAATATCGGCTGAAATCAGCATTTTGCCGGATAAGAAATTTAACTTTTCACCCTATCAGGATGAAAATGATAATTCTTCCGAATACTATACTATTATATCAAAAGAGTAATAAGTAGAAGTAAAATAATTTCATTTATAGCAAAAATCGATTAGTTTATACTATAAAATAGTAACAGGAGATTAGAATGAAAGGGAATATTTTGGGATTAATTTTGCTGATTTTGGCTGCGGGATTATTTGGGCAGGCACACGATCAGAGTGAGTATGATGAGTATCAGAAGTATCAAACAGACCCGACTCTGGAGAATTTTAAGAGTGCTCTGGATTATTATAGTACTTTGGATAATGAGACCGGGAAATTGCTGACTGCTTATCTTTATTATTCTGAATTAGAAAAAGCCCTGGATGAACTGGGCTCTGAACCTGACAGCTTGACCATGAAAACAAAATTTAATTATGCCAATCTACTGCTTGATCTGGGACGTTATGACGAGTGCATACCAATTTATGAATCCTTGAATGCTGAAAGTCCAGTGTGGGCATGTCCCTGGCGTCATAAGGGAGAAGCATTGTGGAAATCTGGTAATCTGGATGATGCAGAAGCAGCTCTCAAGCAATCAATCGAAGTACGCGAAAATCATTATGATGCCTATGTGATGTTGGCTCACGTGCTGCTTGAACAAGGCAAAGCACAAGAAGCCCTGACTACTTTGGAAAGGGGAATGCAATATGGGGCAGAAAATCCTGAATATTCTGAAAATGAAGAATTTGAAGCAGAAGTGAAAGCACTTCATGATGAGCTTATAAAGATGAGTAGTGAGAAGTGAACAGTGAGAAGTGAGAAGTGAATAATTTATTGACGGCTATATATGGGATCTATCTTGAGATAGCGCCGTATTTGTTTATTGGTTTAACATTTGCGGGATTGATGCATGTGCTTTTGAAGGGAGATTTCATTCTCAGGCAATTAGGTAAAGCTAATATCTGGTCTATTATCAAAGCAGCAGTATTTGGCGTACCATTGCCATTATGTTCCTGCGGAGTAGTACCCACGGCGATGCACCTTAAGCGAAAAGGAGCTTCTAATGGAGCAACAATATCCTTTTTAACCTCTACCCCTCAAACCGGGATTGACAGTATAATACCCACTTTTGGCATGTTAGGCTGGTTTATGGGGATCTACCGTCCCCTAACAGCACTTTTGATGGGAATCATTGCTGGTGTGATAACCAATAAGATCAAGCCGGAAGATAAACTGGAAAATATAGAATCTGCTGCTCAATCATGTTGTCTGACATGCGAATGTGACGATCCAAACTGCACACATCCTTCTCATCCCTGGAACCGACCGAAGCAGAGAGAAAATGCCGAAAGCTGTTCATGTGGAACAGGTCATGATAATGATCATGATCATATTTCTGACAGGCAAACTAATGTTTTCAAGAAGTTTATTGCCTATGCTTACGGTGATTTTATTGATGATATCTCCACTCAACTGGTGGTGGGAATCATCTTAGCTGGACTTATCACCTGGCTGATACCAGATGGTTTCTTCGAGAAGTATGGCGGACAAGGTTTTCTGGGAATGATCTTTATGATCATTGTAGGTCTTCCGATGTATGTTTGTGCTACGGGCTCAATACCAATAGCCGTAAGCCTGATCATGAAAGGGATCTCACCCGGAGCAGCATTCGTATTTCTGGTTGTGGGACCAGCAACCAATGCGGCATCATTAACTGTGATCGCCAGCAGTCTGGGCAAAAAAGTTACTGCAATATATGTGGCAGTTCTGACCATTTGTGCTTTAGGTTTTGGTATGCTGCTAAATGTGCTGGTAGATAATTTTGGCATCACTGTAAATGTGAAGCACATGACACATAATATGGGCAGAAGTATCTGGCTTGACATTATAACGATAATATTTACTGTAATTCTGGTTCTATCATTTTGGCGTAAGTATAGACCACGCAGGAAAATTAAGGTTGAGCCGATAAAAGGAGTAGTAATGAAAAAATATATTATAGAAGATATGCATTGCAATCATTGCGTGAAAACTATCACATCAGCAGTGGAAGAACTTGCTGGTGCAGAAGAAGTGATGATTGACCTTAATCAGAAAACAATGGAAGTCATAGGCGATGCAACAGATGAAGAGATTATGGACAAAGTGAAATCAACTGGTTACAAAATAGAAATAGCAGAGGAGAACTAATGAAAAAAATAATCTATTTGATAGTGGGACTGCTTCTGGGTGCCATTTTAATGGGAACAGTGATCTGGAATAAAATGCCTGATCTGATGCTGATCAATCTGGAGAGTAAATATGATTTTCAGTCAACTGTTGATAAATTGATAATTGCAGCATATGATAATGGCTGGGAAGTAGTGAATGAAGTAGACGTTCAGGAACGGATCATGTCCTTTGATTATGGTGATATCCTGAGAATGCAGATAATTGAGATCTGCCATGCAGACCACTCTTATACCATACTGCAGGATGACAATAATAAGAAAATTGCCGGGATAATGCCCTGTCGATTTGCTGTATATGAAACCCATGAAGGTAAAGTAATGATATCTAAAATGAATATTGGCCTCTTGAGCAAGATGTTTGGTGGCGTAATCCAGCAAGTGATGGGTGTTGTGGCAGAAGAAGAAAAGGCAATGCTGAAAACTGTGATTGAATAAATTTCTTTTTAGGAATATTATATATCCCAAAAAAACTGAACCCGGACTGATAAATCAGTCCGGGATTTTATATATTATTTACTGATACTTTCTGGTAAGTCTTATTTCCACACGTCGATTTTTACGCTTGTTTTCGTCAGTGTCATTGGGAGCTATGGGTTTAAATTCGCCATAACCCATAGCTTGTAATTGATCTGGTGGGAAAAAGTCGTTTTCGACAAAGAATTTCACAATACTTAGAGCACGCGCCATGGAAAGATCCCAGTTAGATTCATATTTCACGGTGCTGATAGGGACATTATCCGTATGACCTTCAATACGAATTTGCCAGCCTTCTTCGTCTCCGATCTCTCTTTTGATATTCTCAGCGACCTGAGCCAGAGCACGCAGGCTTTGCCAGCGTAATTCAGCCTTACCTGATGAAAACAGGATCTCACCGGGGATTGTGATCACAGTTTCATTAAGATCAAGTAGAGAGTCAACTTTTGCCTGTTCTTCGGAAAGCTTGGCATTTTGCTCAATGATCCGTTGACTTTTTTGAATATCAGAAAGAATAAAGAAGAAAACAAAGAAAACCAGAAGCAGTGTCATGAGATCGCCATAAGGCGTCATTATGTCACCGTAATTCTGGGAATCATCCAGATCTTCTTCCAGTTCGTACATTTTCCGTCTGAGTTTTTCTATTTTCAATTTATTATTTGCCATAAAGCACCATTAATCAAGATAAATTGAGAGTTTTTCTTTAGTAATCTGGGGATTATCACCATTATTAATAGAAATAATGCCCTGAATGATAATTTCTCTAACTTTGGTATCTATCTGATTTTTAATTCTGATCTTACCAGCAGCTGGTTTGAAAAACAGAGCAGACATAATCAGCCCATAAAGAGTAGTAACAAGTGCCAAACCCATGGCAGCAGGTATTGAAGCAGGGTCTTCCACTCTATTCAACATGGCAATAAGACCAATAATCGTACCCATCATACCAAATTGAGGAGCCAGACTACCCCCGGTTTTAAAGACCTGCTCTCCCAAAGCATAACGTTCTGTAATAGTGATACTTTCCTGGATCAGTGTCTCTTCAATAAATTCAATTTCTTCACCATCAGCAACGAGCATCAAAGCATTCTCCAGAAACTTGTTTCCTGTTACAGTACTACTGCTGAGAATTGACCTGATACCATTATTACGTACATCACGACTGAGTGAGACCATGGAATTCATCATTTGTTTTGCAGTATAGGGTTTTTCAGTAAAAAGTTTGGAAAATGAAGAAAACGCAGAAGTAAATGCTTTGGGTGAGAAATGTACCAGTAAGGCAGCAATGGTTCCACCCAACACGATTGCCAAAGCTCCAGGATCAATGAAATAACTTGTATCTTCTTTTGTGATAATAGTTCCCACAATAACTATGATTCCAAGAAGATAGCCAATATATACAGATAATCTCATAATATTTTCCTCCTATGCCTTCAACAGCAGATTTCGAACAGAATTCAGCATTTGATCTTGAACAATAATGATGTCTTCATCGGATAGTGGCTTAATGTTTTGCATTTCATCATCAAACAATTCTCTGTTACGACTGGTCATGTTATTAAAGAATTTCTCTTTAACAAGAGGAGGAGCGATAGACAGATAATTTATCAGAATATTTCTATCAATATATCTGATCAAACTTTCAATTTGCTGTGTTTCAAGATCAACTAGATCATCAAGCAGTATAACATCTTTTCTCATAATACTTGCAAAACCGGCATCGATAGAATGTACTCTACCATAGAGTTTCTCTGAAGTTTTTGCCGGTAAATTATTGATCAATTCAGCAATCAGTGATTGGTTGTTATATGAAAGGCTTTCTTTTTCCATCTGATTATGATAATTTTGAGATAGTCTCTGATGCAATTTAACAATTTCAGGACGAATTAGCTGCTTACCTTTGATCATGGCAGTAAGCAGAATATCCGTATTCCCAGTAAAATTATTAAAGAAATCACTCACAAATTCCGGAGAAAGTTGAGAAAGTACAAATGCTGCTGCTTCAGGTGATTCATTGCCCAGCAATTGTCCACAACCATTAATGGAAAGATTTTGTACGAAATGAAAACTGAGAGTTTCTTCCTCTTTCTTTTCCTGAGGCAGTAATCTTACAGTAACTGGTTCTTTGGACCCACTTTCACGCTTACCGGCAGAAGTTTGAGTAACTGAGGGAGCACGGAGAGCACCTTCCAAGCCTGGAATATTTACTTCCTTTAATGATTTGGAAAGTTTGTTCATGCGAGTGGAAAAGATGATTAGAAATATCAGCATGAGGAAAAGCAGCAAAGCACCGATCATAATGATGTAATTACGGTAGTCCTGGGTCTGAGTAATTGTATCTCCAGATTCCCCGGTTTCATCAGCTATAAGGTTAAGAACTCGTTTGACATCAAGTTTATCACCTTTATCGGGACTTATATTAACCCAGCTGGCTACATTCTGCCGTACAAATTCTTCCATTTCATCAGTAGTTTTTTTACTTAGGTAAATAGTGACTACCTTTTTCATTACGATGGTGGGGTAGGTTTCTTCACCCGCTATCTCACTTGGCATCACACCGCTGGAGCGAGCCATTGGTAATCCGGGCAGACTTCGTTCGGTATCAAGGGTGGAGCCAAAAACTTTGAGCCCTTCAGAAGGATAACGCAGTGTCATATCCACGATAGCAACATTATCTCCCACAATGGGATAAAGCATACTTTCAATCCAGTCTGCCAGCTCTCTTTCAGCCTGTATCTCCATTACAGTTTCAATATCTGTAGTTTGCGCACATAGAGCAGTAGCCATTAGGAGCAAAGCAAGGATAACGATAATTTTCTTCATAAACAATCCTTTATATAATTTATTGATTTACAGCATTACGGAGCTTAATAAGTTCTTCATTATCAGGATCAATTCTCAAACCCTGCTGGATATATTCCATTGCCTGCTGATTTTCGTTCAAGTGCACATAGATGGATGCCAGTCTCAAATATGACATTGAGAGATTTGGGGCAAGGGCAATTGCCTTCTCGCATTGATCAATTGCCCGAGTATATTGTTCAGCATAGAAAAATTCCAGAGCACGGATCAGATAAACGGAAGCCTGATTAATATCACCAACCTGCTCCAGTTTGATGCGTTCAGCTTCCTCAGCTACACGCTCATTAACCACATCTTCATCCGCTACACGCTCAACCACTTTCACAGTATCATATAATGTAACTTCTTTATATACTGTATCAGCCTTTGTTCTGGCAAAATAGAGAGAATCAAGATCTAGTCCTGATGAATACTGATCCGGGAACATTTCTGATAAATCATCTTCACCAACTGTCTTCTTACCATAAGCAAGGTGAATACCAAAATAATGATTACCAAAATCTGATTCCAGTTCATTATCCTTAAATGGTGTCTGGAAAGCATAATCAATACCGATAGTCAGGGAGGTTACATCAGCCATACCTTCCACATAATTATCAATCTCTTCCAGCCAATCCTTGCGATATACATCGATGCCTACTCCGGCAGTGATATCATAACTATTGAGGCCTGCCCGAAGAAATAAATTCTCTGCTACAGCGTATTCAGTACCAAGAGCATAGTGGGATTCAGTGATATCTTCTCCCTGCTCAATATTATAATCAGCAGTAAGTGTGAGAGCATCAATATGAATATTTGCTCCAGCCGAGATAATCCGGGGTAGTTTATCTGAACCACCATCCTCCAGAGCCATATTAGCTGACATAATGCGATTGACCGCCAGCCCAAGCTGCAAAAATGAAGTCGGACGAAAAACGATACCGAAATCGGCATCAAAGGCACTATTTGAATCTTCAAATGAATAAATATTGCTATCATTAATGTAAGAATTATTTGTTTCATTAAAACCTGTGCGATAGTTCTGGAAACCAAAACCTATCAGTAATTTATTGTCTTTGCCTAATAAGATCCTGGAAAGCGCAGAAGTACCATATGCCATACCCATTCGGGTTTCATTATAATTATTACTGCCATTTGATCCGACAGATAATCCTAAGCATCCCAATCTTCCCAGTGGTGCTGCAAAATAAGCATAATTATCAGATAGATCATCATTATCAAGCTGAATAGTATAGGTTCTGGAATCCGTAATCAATTGATACCAGGTGATCTCACCCAGAAAAGCAGGATTCCAGACAATTGCTGAGGCATCATTTGACGAGGCAGTACCCGCACCACCCATGGCAGCATTTCGAACTCCCCCATTTGTGAAATCATAGGCAGAAAGCAGCAAGGGGAGCAGCAGGAAGAGAGTGAGGAGTGAATGAAAAATCGTGAGTCGTGAGTCGTGAGACGTGAGACGTGAGTTACAATTAATTTTCTTTATATTTTTCATTTTTCTTACCTCACTATTATTATCGTGCCCTGATAAATTTTACCATTAACATCCACCTGATAGATGTATAACCCACCATCTACAGGATTGCCATCATCATCATCTTTATACCATTGATAAATATATCTGTTTTGCCCCATTCTTAACGGTTCAGAGGTTAGTTCCTTGATCAACCTCCCTCGCCGGTTCAATATCTTTCCGGTAATATCACCGGGAGATTCTCCTGAATCAATTCTGAGAACACAATATTCATCAGTCCAGGTGACTGTATGGGGCAATGGAACAACATCTTCCCCACTCTTAGTTGCCCTAACGGTCACTTTCACCTCAAAATCACGTCTTGCCCTATCATAGAGATAGGTAGCCGTGAATGGTATGTAAACTGTTCCGATCCAACTGTTTTGTGGTGTGAATGTAACATTAAAACCATCAAGAATGACTGACAGAGAATCATTATCTGGGGAACTGTCATACCCGGTTGTAAGTGTAATATCATAATCGCTTTGCAGGAATTGAGAGAAATCTATTATATGCTCTCCAGAATTCTCATAGAATGTGAATAATCCACTATCTACAGCATTTGCTAAAGCATCCAGATCAATTGCTGGAGCTTTTACGAATAAACCAAATAAAATCTCAGAATAAATGCCTGACGTGTT
>Ga0207996_1000275_pt1 | contig 47879 bp, 39 predicted proteins | sample AntAceMetag02UKG_FD_184773 | JGI IMG/M metagenome (GOLD analysis project Ga0207996, IMG submission 184773) | Saline lake microbial communities from Ace Lake, Antarctica - Antarctic Ace Lake Metagenome 02UKG (SPAdes) (version 2) | ecosystem: Environmental > Aquatic > Non-marine Saline and...
CTTTGCTACGCTTGGTCAGCGCAGTTTTGTCGGAGATCAGTGAAGATTGGGAAACCGGAAAAGTCTATCTCAACATGGAGACTGAATGATGGTTGCCGGGAATTTACAGAATAAATGTTGCTTTACCCGCCAAGAACCATGAAAAACATGTCTGTGAGTAAGGAGAAGTTCATTTTTAGCGTTTCTGAATGAGTTGTCTTTGCGTTCTTATCTAAAATCGTGCTGTTGGTTGAAAAGGGAAAAGAGGGTTCTTTACTTTTCTCCGGCCAGTGCTTCCGCTACATTTTCAACATGGTCTTTTATTCTACGGTATGAGTTTAACATATTCATATAGGTTACGCTTAAAAGCGGGTCTCTTTTTGTCTCCGGTATGTGCTGAAGATGCCTTGTTCTTATTTCACGAAAGTGATGTACTATTGCACTGCCGTCGGATTGTATCTGGGGAATGACTCCGGGATGACGTTCTAAAATAGCCGTATGTACCAGATTAAAGTAGACACAGATCTGATCATGAAGGGATAAAATATCAATTTTATCTTCACTGGAAAGAGTGATGTTACTGTTTTGAAGCTTAAGCTTTAGTTTTAGGATGTTTGTTACATAATCGCTCATGGACTCATATTCATCAGCCATACGAAGCTGTGCATGGGCTTCCTGAACCAGGCTGTGGGGAATTTCGCCTGAAATGGTATCCATTAAAAAAGTAGTTATTTCTTTTTGTATGTTATCGAGATTTTCCTCCTCATGAAATATTTCTTTGATCTGATCTTCAGTTTCATCGTTATCATCTATAATTGAGCGGAGGTCGTCAAGAATTCTTTTTATCGTCTGTCCCATGTGAAGTATTTCATTTCGAGACTGTTCAATGACCATCATCGGGGTTTCAAGCATTCTAACATCCAGCTTTGTCAGGCGGGGCTGTTCCTTGTAAGGTTTGTCCGGCACAATTTTTAAAAGTACTTTAGAGATAATGCCTACAAAAGGGACAAAGATAAGTACCGCAAAGATGTTAAATGTTGTATGGGCAATGGCGATCCCTTTTATGATATGGGGAAAGGTCTCAACGCCGTTTTTTAATACGCTGATGTTCGGGTCTATGCCGGCAATTGCAGGAATTATCTTCATGAAAACAGGGAAGAAGGGCAGAACGATCACAGCGCCCATGATGTTTATGAAGGTGTGGGCATATGCTGTTCTTTTGGCGTTTGTATTTGTTCCCAAAGAGGCAAGAAAAGCAGTGATGGTGGTTCCGATATTCATGCCCAGGACAAGTGCAACAGAAGCGGAAAAGGTTATGACTCCGGTTGCAGCCATACCCATTACAATACCGACTGATGCGGATGAAGACTGGATGATTGCAGTGACGATTGCTCCTGTTGCTGCGCATAGTATCAGTCCGCTCACAGATTCCGGCGCAAAGGCCTGGAACATGGCCAGAAATTCAGGCTCGCTTCTAATGGGCATGAAGCCGTCCTTCATCAGTTCGAGACCAAAAAAGACCATCCCTATTCCCATGATCATTCTGGCGATATATCTGTTCCGTTCATTATTACAAAACAGAAAGTAAAGACCGGCAAAGCCTAAAAGAGGCAGTCCGTATTTTCCGATTTTTAATACCAGGATCCAGCCGGTAATCGTTGTTCCGATATTCGCACCCAGAATAACGCCGATAGCCTGGGTCAGGGTCATCAGCTGTGCGTTAACAAAACCGACGACCATAACAGTGGTGACTGAACTTGACTGGATGATGGCTGTTACGATGAAGCCCACAGTTAAGGCCATAAAACGGTTATTTGTTACAGCGCTAATCAGCTGCCGCATCTTATTTCCGGCAACAGCCTGCATGCCGCTTGACATATTATTCATTCCCAGAAGAAATATGCTTAGCCCGCCGACTACCATGAAGAGCATATCAAGAAGAATCGCTGATTTCATATCGTTTGCCTGTACCTGTTTATAGTTGTAAAGGTATTTGAACCGAAACAATTTTACAGTTATTAATTTTGATGTCAAGATACATATTTTAAGTTGACATGATGGTTAATAGTCTTTAGATTTATTTCAATTAATATATTAAATACTTATTTAATTATTGCTGCTGTAGATCAGTTTGAATAATAATAAATTTTAACTAAATAAATCTGTTTTTTAATTAAGGATTTGCTGTTATGAAAACAGTAGTTGTCGGTGCGGGTGCAATGGGGACTTTAATTACGGCCAGTCTCTGTATGGCAGGTCATGAGGTGTGGCTCCTTGAAAAAAATGGTCAACGTGTTAAAAATATCAGGAAAAAAGGAATATTTCTTGATGAAAAAGATAAAAGCTGGAACTCGAAATTTAATTCGATCACCTCTGATGCAGCGGATATAGGAACGGCAGAGGCTGTTATCATTATGGTAAAGGCCTTTGATACCGAAGCTGCAGTTCAACGGGTCTTGCCTGCAGTTTCTGAGAAAACAGTGGTTTTGACGCTTCAAAACGGGATCGGTAATGTTGAGCTGATCTGTAACCATATATCAAAAGAACAGGTGCTTGCCGGGACAACATCTCATGGGGCTTTATTTATTGATGATGGTCATGTGAGACATACGGGAGAGGGAGATACTATTATTGGTGCTCTGGCTGTAAATTCAGAAAGTTATACTGAAAAAATAAAGAGGGTCTTTGATGGCTCCGGAATTAATACGGCCGTTTCAAATGATATCAGCTCTTTGTTATGGGGAAAGCTGCTTATTAATATGAGCATTAATCCACTGACTGCGATAATGCGTATTAATAACGGCAGTATCCCCGAAATGCCGCATCTTGTTGAGATCATAAAAAAGGTGCTTGCCGAGGGGGTGAAGGTGGCATCAATTCTGGGGGTTAGACTGCCTTATGATGACCCTTTAAAAAAAGTTTTTGATGTGTGCAGGAATACTTCTGCCAACAATTCCTCAATGCTTCAGGATATACTGGCAGGCAGAAAGACGGAAATAAATCAGATAAACGGTGCTGTTGTTTCTTATGGAAAAAAACACGGTATTTTTACACCTGTTAACAGAACCCTGACAGAGCTTGTCGTGTCCATTGAGCAGATAAAGAAAGCTTGATAAATTTATGTCAAAACATAAATGGAAATTCACAGCACATTTGCGTGCCCGAGCATATGGCTGGCGCGGAAGCAGGCTGGCTGCGAAACGGTTAAAAGAAGCATTGTCAGAAATAAAAAAAGTTTACCGAAAAGATCCTCTGACTGCGTGTGAAGGCGCAGTTTTATTAATTAAAAAAATTGTCCCGGCCCTGGAACAGATTGACTCTTCATCCGGCGCACTGGGTGAAGCGGTCAATAAAGTCATTGATGAGACTGCTGCTCTTATTGGAAAAACAGTAACGCCTCTTGATGTGAGAAAAAACTGGCTTGAAAAAATATGGGAAGCGTACCAGGATGATGGTTATGGCTATCTTGATATAATGGGTGAGCAGTGGGACAGACTATGCGGTTTAGGCGAAAAATATGAAGAAGATTCAAGGGTCATTGCAAACGAATGGGCTGATCGTATGTACGATGTTACAGTTACAAGCTGGTCTGAAAAAATGCGCGCCTATTTTCGCGGCAGCGTAGTATGCTTGGCGAGTTTGTTGCGGGCCGGTAGGTATCAGGAACTTTTTGAGCTGCTTGAGAAAGAACCGTATAAAATGTGGTTCTTTCGTAAATTTGGAGCCCGTGCACTTGTAGAAATGGGTAAATATGATGCTGCAATAGCATATGCTGAAGACACGCGGGGTCTTAACCAATCTGATATGGCAATTGATGTCTTCTGTGAGGAAAGCCTGCTATCACAGAAGCGTTATGATGAAGCCTATGCTGAGTATGCGTTCACCGCAAACAGAAAAACAACGTATCTTGCAACCTGCAAAGCAATCGTTATGAAATATCCGGTCAAACAGCCGGAAGATATTTTAAAGAATCTTGTCGAGTCAAGCATTCCGGATGAGCGGGGCAAATGGTTTGCTGCAGCAAAAAGTCTTGGAATGCTTGATGTTGCATCATTTCTCGCAAAAGGCTACCCCTGTGAACCGAAGACTCTTATCCGGGCAGGACAGGATTTTCTGGAAACAAAACCATACTTTTCTTTTATTACCGGTACCTCCGCACTGCAATGGATAGCACAGGGCTATGGTTACGAAATCGGCTACAGTGACGTTGCCGGTGCCTGGCAAGTAGCCTTAAAGGCTGCAAAACAACTTGACCGAATATCTGAGTTTAAAGAAAAAATAAATGCCTTATTGAATGACAATCAGACAGATACGTTTGTCAAAAATTATTTACAAAGGGAGATTGGGCAATTGGTCTGAAAGGTTTTTCTGAATCCCCGATGGCTATCTAAAATCCCCCGCCTGTGGCCACTTGAAAATCCCCCACCCGCAACATTCACATATGTGAATCACGCATTATACACGAAAAAGGGTACCTTGGTTTCCGTTTATCTCCTTGAATGAAAAACTAATTAATTTGTTCTGGAAATGTTGATTCTCAGACTTGGTGATGGGTTTAGTGGTGGGTGTTGATTTTTCAGGAATAAAAAAAGCACTCAGCGATGTTTGCTAAGTGCTTAATTATTCTTCATATAGTCCCAACGGGACTCGAACCCGTGTTACCGGCGTGAGAGGCCGGCGTCCTAGGCCACTAGACGATGGGACCAGAATTTGGCTGGGGGACCAGGATTCGAACCTGGGTAACAAGAGTCAGAGTCTTGCGTATTGCCGCTATACGATCCCCCAGCTGTTTAAAGCTTTGTTTATTAGCCTTAAAGAATAAGACAAGTTTTTATTTCAGTCAAGATAAAATTTCTTTTTAAATTGATTTTGACTTATAGTTCTTAATTATCTATAATTTCCTGTTTAATTAAATTGTAACAAATTTTGAAGGGAAATGATAAGGATGTCCGGTAAAAAAGGCAAAAAAATTGGAAAAGTAAAGGAAAATGATATTTCAGGCAATAGGGTTAATGAAATTCTGGATGATCTGGTTGCATATGTATTAGATTCACCTCAGCTTGATTCATATTTTAAGGAAAAGATCTCTGAAATTTCTGAAATTGAAAAAGAATATCTTCCTATCGTTACGAAAAGATTTTTAAATGCAGGGTCTAAAGAAAGGGAAGTCCTTCTGGAGTTCATAAAACATATGTCCGGAATCGAGCATATAAACTTCCTTCAGAAATTTGTAAAGAATGAAGTGTTTTTACCAAAGACAGGTACAAAGATCCTGGATATTTTTAATAAGAGTGACCTGATCATAGATGGCGGGGTGGCAAGTGAGCTGCTTGAACTTGAAAATCTTACCCAGAGAATAAAACATGCTGTGCTTTCTGGCGGTTTTGATGATGCCGGTGAAAACGAAGATGCGCTTGTACAGGATTTTTTCAAAACCCGGGAAAATGAAAAAAAAGGAATTATAACTGAAATAATCGAGGATACCGGGATTCAGGCGTTAACCTTTATGGTAAAGACAACTGAAACAAAACCGGATGAAGCTGAAAATATTATAAAAATACTCGCTTCTTTATCAGAGGATCTTTCGGTTAAATTGCTGGAAGGCATTTATAAAGAAATCGGCAGCAAGGATGTTCAGAAGGTTATAAAACGAACTGTACATGCTTTAAAACAGAAAGGGATCAGCATAACGCTTGATGCTGTGGAAGAAGAAACAACATCGGTTTTAAAAAAAGCTGAACTTCCTGATACTGCTGCATACAGCTCCATTATTGATGCCGAGGGTCACAGGTTTATTTTTGTGGTGAAGCCGGTTACGGCGCACGAAAATAAAATATTTAATATCCTGGTCAGTGACGTAACCGGTATAAAAGAAATAGAAGTTATGACGTCAATGCGAAAAGAGGCAAAGGTGCTCGTGGAAAAGATCCTTTCTGATAAAAAGACCGAGTTCTTTGAAATAGCAATTGACTATGCTTCTTTTATTATTGATGAAGCACGGATGCTGTCGGAGAAGAACGGACAGCTTGTTTCTGCCAATATTGCGCAGTGGGACAGTTTTTTTTCTGATCAAAAAAGTACCCGGCAGGAAACATTTATATATGATCTGATCAAAAAGGACGAAATCAGTGAAAAGGAACTTTCAGACGATGATATAAACGGTCTGTTTGAAAAAAAGGATATGACCTTCTGGTTCCTCACCTCGGATTATGCCAAAGAACAGTGGGTTAAAATAACGGATATCCTGAAAGATGAAACGGATTCAGATCAGTCCTTAAATGAAGACCGGATAAAAGCACTGCGGGAAGAGTCCTGCGTTAAGTTTTTTGATGATGCAAGGATCAACTCTTTTAAAAGAAGGCTTGAGGAAGTCGCCTATTATTTTTATATTAAAAACTATAAAGATATGGCATTGAGTTCGTTAAGAGCGGCAGGATCTTTACTAAGTCCTGATATGAAACCGGAAGATAATATCTTTTGTAAAGCAGTTGTAAATTCCGGATTTGATTATTTTATATCTGCCTATGAAGATGAGATTAAAAAACGTGCTGAAAAGGTTTCCGGTTAACTATAAATAATTATAAGATTAAACTACGGCTTTTAACCGTGGAGAATTACATTTAAATTGGAGAAGGACAATGGCTGCACCGCAAATACCAAAAGGATTCAGGGATTTTCTGCCTCAGAAAATGGTGGTCCGTAAAAGGATAATTTCCTTAATGACAGAGGTCTTTGAGTCGTTTGGTTTTGAACCGCTTGATACGCCCTGTCTGGAGTATGCCGAAACCCTTGAAGGCAAGTATGGAGAAGAAGGCGAGAAGCTTATATATAAATTTGAAGACCGGGGCGGAAGAAATGTGGCCTTGCGTTATGACCTGACAATACCGCTTTGCCGGGTTGTTTCTGCTCATCCTGAGCTTCCTAAACCATTTAAACGATACCAGATCGCACCGGTCTGGCGGGCGGATAAACCGCAAAAGGGCAGGTTTCGGGAGTTTTATCAGTGTGATATAGATATCATCGGAACCGACAGTGTTTATGCAGATGGTGAGCTTCTTGCCATTACAGACACAGTCCTTGGAAAACTCGGTTTTGATAATTTTGTAATAAGAATAAATAACAGGAAAGTAATGAATGCATTTGCCTTATGCTGTGGTCTTAAAGATGTTGAGGTCGCTTCTTTCTTAAGGTCACTGGACAAACTTGACAAGATCGGTGCTGAAAGTGTTTTGCGTGATCTGAAAGACAGCGGAATACTAAATGCTAAACTTGAAAAATCACTTTCGGATTTCATCATTAATGATTCATCCTGTGGTGATCCGCTTTTAGAGATGGCATCGATTGTTAAACAGACAGAAGAAGGCGCCGAAGGTATGGCAGAACTTGAAATTATCAGGGATTCACTGACGGCTTATGGTGTTTGTGAAGAAAATTATATGTTTGATTTTTCACTGGCGCGCGGTCTTGATTATTATACCGGCCCGGTTTTTGAAACAATTGTAAAAGAACCTAAAATAGGCAGTATTACCGGCGGCGGCAGGTATGATAATCTAATAGGTCTCTTTTCAAAAAATACAATTCCTGCAACCGGGACTTCTTTCGGGCTTGAACGGCTTGTCACTGTAATGGAGGAAATGGCGTCAGGGGAAACTCTTTCCGGAAATACGCAGGTGCTTATTACCTGTTTCGATGATAGTTTTATGAAGGAAAATATGAAGGTTGCAACAATCCTTCGAAAAAATGGAATAAAGACGGAAATATATTATAAAAAAAGTAAACTTAAAAAACAGCTTTCCTACGCATCCAACCGTGCCATAAAACTGGTTATCATCATGGGCCCTGACGAGGTCAATGAAAACAATATTACTTTAAGGGATATGACTGCGGGTACCCAGGAGACCGTGTCACAGCATGAGATGGCTGAAAAGATAAAACGTGTTTACGACATAAAATGAATTACGAAGGAAGAATCATACGTCCTCCCAACGAAGCTGACAGTTTGATCCTTCAGGTAACTGTCGGCTGTTCCCATAACCGGTGTACGTTTTGCCCGGCCTATATTGAAAAAAAATTCAGAATAAAATCAAAAGAAGAGATCTTTTCAGATATCGATGACGCAGCATTAAACACATGTGGTGATGTGAGAAGAATTTTTTTATGTGATGGTGATCCGCTTATCATGAAACAGGATCTTCTTGCTGAAATTCTGGACCGGCTTCTTTTGAAATTTCCAAAACTTTTAAGAGTCGGAATTTATGCCAATGCAAAAAGTATTCTCCGGAAATCCGGTGAAGAGCTTAAGGGCTTAAGACAAAAAAAACTTTCTATTGTCTACATGGGACTTGAATCCGGTGACCCGCAGACGCTTGAATTTGTGAAAAAAGGCGCAACCATTGACAATATGGTCGATGCTGCAGCCAGGGTCAGGAATGCGGGCATGAAATTGAATGTTACGGTGCTTCTCGGGCTTGGCGGAAAAAAAAGAAGCCGGGTTCACGCAAAAGAGACGATAAAAGTTCTCAACCGGATGGAACCGAATCATATCGGCGCACTCACCTTAATGGTGGTTCCGGGGACGCCTCTTTATGATCATCAGATAAAGGGCCGGTTTGAACTGCCCGGTAAATTTGAACTGGTAAATGAGCTGAAGATTATGATCGAGGGATCTGATCTGAAAAATTGTCTGTTTTTTTCCAACCATGCATCGAATTACTTTCCGATACAGGCCCGCCTGCCGCGGGACAAAGAAAAGATCCTTGCTGAGCTTGAAGCCGTTATTTCCTCCGATGATGACCGGAACCTGAGGGATGAGTTTATGAGAGGGCTTTAGGGATTACCCCAGGTAAATCTTAAATTTTGATGACCCATTTTTCTCCCAAATCAGAGTATTCTCCTGAATTATTCCTTCTGTGCTGTGGCTGCAGTCACTTCCTTTTCCAACTCCCCAGCCCGTTCTTTACTTATCCCAAGCTTCTTTATCATTCTGTCCAGCATTTTCCTTTCATCATCCGTAAGGGGACCTTTCTCAAGGCAAAATTTCAGCTCGTCAATGAACTCCTGTTCCTGATCGTTATTCGGGTTTTTATCTGCTTTCAAGAGTAAACCAAAGGGGTCAAAGCTACACTCTTGACAGGTAGTTTTAATTGATGTAAAGATCTCAGAGGGTATCAATTAAAAACATCTGAGACAGGAATAGATGTAAAGAAAAACCCGACGGGCTATATGCAGATTTTATACTTGGTTTGTTCAACAGAAAGGTTGTGGCAGCAAGAAAGCAATACAGGCGTTTTGTTGAATCAATGGTTGGGAAAGAATCAGAAAATCCTTTGCAGAACATATTTGCATCAACAATTCTGGGTGCTGTTGAGTTTATAAATGAGATACGTAACAAACATATAGACAGAAGGGTAGAAGATCGTAATCTGCCTGATGTGAAAAAATTTCATGAAAAGCCGGATCTTGGAGAGATAAATAAATATGTAGAAAAATCGATACCGGAAGACCCGGTGCTGTTAAAACGAGTGCAGTTTTATATCTGTCATAGGTACAGCGGTCAAAAGTTGAAGGATATAGGAACACACTTCGGTATTGGTGAATCTGGGGTATCCCAATCAAGCCGTCGTGTAGCAATGCAAATGAATAAGGATATAAAACTAAAAAAGAAGATCGGGAAAATAGTATCAGAACTCGAACGGTCAAGAGTGCTGCCCTGACCCCTATTACTATTCGCGACAGGCAGGACAGGCATTGAACATCCAAAGACCAACGTCGAATGAAAACCAACCACAAATATCAAATGATTAATATTTTAAAAAGCTAAATTATAGAAAAGGTGATCTCACATGAAAAATAGAGTTACTATTATCTTTACAGTTTCTATTCTTTTGATAGTTTTCCTCCCTTTCACGGCATTTTTCTCAAGTACTTCTGAAGCATCCGCTAAAAAAATTATAGGAGTTATACTTCCTTTTTCCTCCCCTTTTGAGAAGATTGCCAATGAACAGAAAAATGCAATTCAAATGGCTGTTTCTGAAGTTGATAAGAATGTAGAGCTGATCTTTAAAGATGGCAGGAGTGACGCTACCGGTGCGATCAAGGCTTTTAATGAGTTTATCTTGATGGAAAATCCCCCAATCGCAATTATTAGTTCTGCCAGCTGGGCATCCGGTGCTCTGCACTCAATGGCCGCAGAAAAGGGGATTTTTCATATCGCAATTGCCAGCGCAGTATTTAAAAGAACAGAAGCCCGTCACACAGTGAGATTCACCCTTAGCGCTCAAATGGAAGAACATCAACTGGCCGAATACCTCACACGATTCAAACGTATTGCAATCCTTAATATGGATAACAGCTACGGGAATAATTGGGCGGATATTATTAAAAATAATTTCAAAAATAGAATTGCAGCCTCAATTTCATATGATCCCGGGAAGAAGGATTTTGGCCCTGAGCTTACTTGCATTAAGGAAGCAAAACCCGATGTGCTGGTGCTTCTGAGTGCCGGTAAGGCGGCAAACATTGTTAAACAGGCCAGGACCATGGGGATTACTGCTCAATTTGCAGGTACCCGCACAATTGAACGGCCGGAACTTTTAACAGAGCCGCAATACAGCAACGGTCTGGTCTATACCTCTCCATCCTACGGCTTTAAGCATAAGATTACCTCTGATTATGAAAAAGCTTACGGAATTGTGCCGACCATTTTCGCTATTGAAGCCTATGATGCGATGTCAACATTTCTTTGTGCTGTAAATGAAGGAGATAACAGCCCTGAAGCTCTTTTTAACTGGTACGCAGGACGGACATATACCGGTGCGCTCGGGGAAGTATGTTTTGATGAAAAGGGTGATGCCGCATATCCGTATATGTATAAACAAATTGTTGACGGCAGATTTCAGCCTGCCGAATTTCAGTTTGCTTTGCTGCTGGAAAAAACCAGTCAGCAGATCTATAACATTTTTAATGAAATGCTAAAAGGTGTTGAGCAGACTGCGCAAAAACTTTCATCTGCCGGTCTTACAGGCCGGGAAGCTAAAAACGCCCTCCAGGCATTGTATGAAAAAAATGAGCATGCTTTTGACTGTGCAACGGTTGATCTTAAGGGGATTATTGTTAATGTCGCACCTGCGAAGTTCTCCTCAATACTCGGGGCTGATATTAGCTCACAGGAGCAGATTGTACGGATGCTTGCAACACAAAAACCCCTTGTGAGTTATGCAATTGATACGGTGGAGGGCTTTGTCGGATTCGATCTTGAATATCCTGTCTTTAGTAAGGACGGTGATTTTATTGGTTCTGTCAGCATTTTAACAGAGCCTGATTTCTTTGATATAATCATCAGTCAGAAAGTCACAAATTTTCCTGTGGAAATATGGATGATGCAGAAGGATGGCCGAATTATTTACGATGTTAACAAGGAAGAAATAGGCAAAAATCTGTTTACCGACCCACTCTACGCCAAGTATCCATCCTTGCTGAAAGTTGCAAGAGAAATGGCCTTAAGATCCAGGGGAAGTAGCCGGTATGAGTTCCTCGATAAAAAAATGGATAAGACTGTAATGAAAAATATTATATGGACCACAATCCTGATGCATGGAACTGAGTTCCGCCTGGCACTGGCTTCTATCAAAAATAAATAAACAACCACGTTCTTTGAGCGTGGTTGTTTATTGTCAGGATCACAACCATATCTTTTGCTCATGATCAGACTATCCTTTGCTGCTTTTTATGTTCCATCCTACTGCAGGGCAGGCATTTTTTCTGTTATAAATTCATAAAGGATTTTAAGCTCGCCCTGGAGATCAATATTTTTTATGGTCAGGTTTAGATCTTCAAAGACCAGAGTGATGGATGTCCATGATCCTGTTTCGCCTCCCGGGGCAAGGGTGTCCTGAAAGAGATTTCTTTTTTTATTAAAAATATTGTCAACCAGGAAGTAGACATCCCCGTCTTCTTCTGACAGACTGATTTCCAGGTCGGTTTCTTTGAATTCATACTGGGAGACCTGTATCTGGTAGAGTGCATCATCTTTTGTTATTGTAAAAACAAGGTCACCGCCGCCGCTGGTATTCCAGATAAGACTCTGAATGTCTCCATAAGAATAATAACCGCAGCCCCCCAGGAATGCACCCAGACATAAAATGGCAATCATGCAGCGTGATAAAGTCAATTTTGTTTTCATGTTCATAACAGCTCCTTTAATATTTTTTATTGTTGATTTATAAAAACTATATCCTGCAACTAATACATATGCAAGAAATTACAGCTCTGCTTAGATGGTTTTTAAGTTTAGTTAGACCCTGTCCTGGTTTTGGTTATTGCCTTCATGAAAACCCTCGGTTATGTTTATCTTCTGCAACTGGCAATCACCCTCTGATTGTGTGCCAGCACCGCCTAGGCCTGCTTGGGTCTGCCCGCAAATTGTTCACTTGCCGATAAATACAGGTTCTCTTTTTTATTGTAGTTGTCAAAATACCGGGGCAGGTGCCCGTTAAACTGTTATTTGCGGCAAACCGCGATATACTGACCTGCCAGGATGATGCCTGCGCCTATCCAGGTGACCGGCGGTATCGATTCGCCGAAAAACAGCAGCGCAATCATTGTCGCAGCCACAGGCTCGAAAATATAGATAAATGCTGATGTCTGATTATCAAGCGTGCGCTGTCCCACGCCCATGAGCACATACGGAATTGCCGTGCCGACCAGGGCCAGGTATACAAGGTCGAGGCAAGTCCGGTAGTCGGCAAAAAGAGTAAAATCAGCATCGCAGGTAAAAAAGGCTGTCGGCCCTGCAATGACCGCAGTTATAAGAAAAAGAAACGACATGATAACTCCGGAATGAAACTTGCGTGAAAGTCCGCCCAGCATGATGATATAAACTGCATACAGCACGGCGGCTATAAAACCAACGCTCTCTCCCCAGCGGAAGGGTTTTGGCAGCCCGAATCCGAAAGACATGCAGTAAATACCGATAGTCAAAAGCAGCAGTGCGATACGCACGTTGCGGCTCAAGGGTTTTCCAAGGAAAAGAAATTCCATCAACGGTACAAGCAGCAGTGCGGAGGAAAGGATAAAGCCGCTATTGGTAACTTCTATGGCCTGCAGGCTTGTGGTGAAACACAGGATGGCGACAAAATTAATAACCCCGAGAGAACACAACTGCAGGAGATCTGCACCTGCGCTGTTGCGTATTGCGGCGATAATTTCACGGTAAGAAAGCGCAAGCAGTACCATGCCAGCCAGCCCGAAGCGGAAAGTGACGACCCATAGGGGTGGAAAATGAACTGTCAGAGCTTTGGTGAATGCGTAGGAACTTCCCCAGAATATAGTGGTCAGCATCAGAAGGGTGATAGCTGTGTTTCGTGTGACCGTAATCATTTTTGTGTTTGAGTGCCTGTTTTTTGATAAGAACCAGCTTTGTGATGGAGAAAATATAGGTCTTTGATAATCTGATAAGAACTTTTTTACAATCTTGAACTATAGGTTCTGTGCGTTTATATGTCAACAGAAAAGGTGTTTTAAGATGTTGAGGCTGCTGTTGTTTAAAAAAAAGCTTCGTCAATAAAATTTGTGGGTAAATTTTGGTTCCGGTAAATCGCTAAGTACGTGATATAAAGCTATTTCAGTACATTTAAGTGTTCTAAAACCATAAGATTTTCTCACTGTCACTTTTACTTTGTTGTTCAGGCCCTCTACAATACCGCTTGAGAATGCTTTTTTTGCTTTAAACCAGTTTAAAATTAATTGTTTATGCCTGCGAAGCGTCCGTGCCTCTTTCTTTAGAGGTTCTATTTTTGACTTCATAACACGTGTGCACCACCTGTCCAGAAACTTGCCTGCCCATGCCGGAGACAGATATGTCCACCGTCCATTCAGATCTTCCTTTAATAAATAAGCACGTATACTATTTAAATTATAATTCAGAAGGTCTTTCAGCTTTACCTCTTGTTTTTCTGTTAACTCCGAAAAGGTGCCGCCACGGTGGTATTTATTGTAATAAACAGTACTGCTCGGAATCCTATGCAAAAACCTAACCGGAAGTTACTAAATATATTTAAGCAAAAAATACAATTAACTAAAATAATTTTAAAAATCTGTTGTTTTTAAAAATTAAACGATTTTATCGTAATAAGTAAATTGCTTATCAATGTTTGGCTAACATTACTACAGGCAACTTTTAGATACTAGCAATTTTTAAAAGCCAACATAAGCGTTCTTGAACATTCACTTTGTTTCAGTCAGAGCAGTTTTATATTTAAAAATAGACCGGGTCAGGTCCTTTAGAAAAAGAGATTTTTTATCAGGCTGTAGATGATCATTAAGATGGCCAGGCCGATGACAAATGAAAAGTATTTACGAATATTTTTATTTCCGAGACGGTCGGAGGCATAAACGCCGATCTGAACACCCACCATTGATCCGGTAAGAAGCATGGCCACAAGTTTGAGCTCTACATGTCCCGCACCGAAATGTGCGAAGGCACCATACCCGGATGCAAACAGTATCTGAAAAGCACTGGTGCCCACAGCGATCGAGGTGGGTACACCGATGACATATACCAGAACCGGAAACATGATGAATCCGCCGCCCACTCCCATGAGTCCGGTTACAATTCCCACTAAAAATCCGATCGATATGGGTGCCCAGCAGGTCAACGCAGAAAGACCGCTGGCAGGAAGTGAAACTAAGGGCGAAAGCTTAAGCCCGTGAAGCCATTTTGAAATGTTTGTTTTTGTTTCCCCGGTTTTGGCATCCGGTTTTTCATTAAGTATGGTGAGCATTACGCCGCCAAGGAGAACCAGAAAAAGAATATCCAGGGTCAGCTTTAACAGGGAATGTTCCTGTGAGAAGAGGTTAATGGTGAGAACGGTGTCTCCTCCGCCCTCTTTAAGGAGGAGCATCAGCCGTTTGCCTGCTTCTGCACCGGCAACAGCTGAAATGGCCAGGATCGCAGCCAGTCTCAGGTCAACATTTTTCCGCTTCCAGTGCTTGAATGCCGATACCGTACCTGTGCAGAATATCTGCAGAAGGTCACTTCCCACAGCTATTGGATAGGGGATTCCGAAAATGATGTTTAGCGCCGGGGTTAGAAGAAAACCGCCGCCAACACCGAAAAGACCGGTTAAAAAACCGATGAATACTCCAAGAAGAACAATGCCGGGTATGAATACAGGCATATTATCTGCCAGAGGCAGGATAGTCTCTAACATGATTTTATTCTGATAACTGATAAACTGTAATTGTATTTTTTGCTTTTCCCCAGAAACCCTCGTCAGAAACGGACAGCGTAATCAGTTCTTTACGGTTATCACTGTCAATGTCAGCCATAATATAATCTGTAACATAGCCTTTTATCGTCCCGGTTGTCCAGTTTGTCTCAAGGTCGGAGCCGTTCCACTGAAGACACATGACTTCCCCCTGATTATATTGAACCATTCCTTTGAACAGACCTTTTTTACTGTTTGAGTTTCTTGCAGAAATTAATTCAAGTCTGTCATCGTTGTTATAGTCATCACAAAGAATTCTTAAGGGGATGGGGGTTAATTTTTCGGTTTCATCACCAAATGGAAATTCTGTCAGCGTGTTCGGACTTCCGCCCATTTTCTGTATGTCCTGCCACTCAATTCTTCCGGTATAGGACAGGATGACCAACTGGGCTTTTGCGCTGAACATGCCTTTATGAAACGCGATATATTCATCATTGATGTCTTCGTCAATATCATTTTCCGTATAACCGTACAATGAAACACCGCTTGGAAGCAGCACTTCTTCTCTGGAAATAATTTCATTCTCTTTCCATTCGAGCATGTGTATAGGACCGGAAAAGATTTTGGAAGTATCTGCTCTTTGTCCCAGTAGCGTGTTGTCACGCATTACTCTGAAAAACCATTCCTTCGATTCCAAGAGTATTTCGTATTTATCTTTCTGATACTCAATAACAAGTGAATTTGGGAAATGGCCCTCGTAGCTGCTTACGTAGATTTCATCAATTTCATTTCCATTCATGTTTGCCGTATCGATCCGGATAATATTGGTGGTTACTTTTGTTTTTATTTTTCCAATCTGTGTAAGGGTATTTCCATTCATCTGGAAAACAAAGATCTCTGTAATTCCTGCGACCAGCAGCTCCTGTTTGCCGTCACCGTTGATATCTCCTGATGCAAGATAGTGAAGCGGGGCATGCTTTATCTTATGTGACAAGAAAGAGGTGTCTTGAAGAAGAGGGGGCGTTTTTTCAAAAACAGGTTTTGGAGGCTCAGGTCTTGTCTTACGTGCACTTCTTTCTTTTGAATATTCATACACAGGTTCTTCATTTATCAGGGGTTCTTTTTCTATTTTTTCAGCGGAAAGATCCCGGGTCTTGGACCCTACCGCTTCTCTGTCCACGTTATCAGAGATCCTGGAAACAGAAGTTTCCTGATCATCAAGGATGAGCCTCCGGATTTTTTTTGAAAAGTTATTGATCTCGGGTATCATGTTGTCTACGCCGATACTCTGTATGAACACGGGAGTTGATTTTTCTTTATTTACAATATCAATGAGCCGTGCATCAATACTGATGTTGCTGCCTATTTTGGTGATACTCCCGGTAACCAGAAAGTCCGCACCCAGTTTTTTTGCGATAGAAGTTTTGATCGGCAGAGATTTTTCAGAAACTTTATTAAGTTCTTTATTTATCAGGTAACTTTCTATTACATTTATTTTTTTCGGTAAGGATATTCTTGAGGGTAGAAGTGCTGAAATACCGGATTTAAGATAATTTAGATCTTCATTAGAATTTAGATCAAAATCAAACAGGGCTACGTTTACTTCCCTGGCAGTTGCGATGGAACAGGTAAGGATCATGAGAATCGAGACAACGACCGCAGCTATTAAGTTTTTAATTTTCATTTATTTTCTTTCTAGATAATTAACTATTTTTCAATGATTCAGCTCGGAAACAGTGTTTATGTGACGGTTGTGCAAGTACTTTTGATACACAAAAAAATATAAAGTGTAAAGTCATTATTTATCTTTAATAGGATTCATCTTTTTAATAGGCTGTTTTTGCTTTGCTTTTATCCTTAAACATAAAAATGCTTAAAAAGGTGTTTTTAGTTTTTAAATATTTTAAGCCCTTTGTTTTTCTTTTTTTACGATAATTCTGTTTCGAATTTTGTTGTTTACATGCTGTATTAGATAAAAAAATTATCAAATAAAGGTTATTGTTTTTCAAGTAAAAATTGACTTGACTTTGATTTTTTAACATCTTATATTTATTCAGATTTACTAATGTTTAGAAAAAAGTATTATAATAAAAACTAGCTATAAAAAATAAATTATTAAGGAGGTGGTTAACCCGCTGTTGGGAAGCAGAAAACAAAATTAGTAAAAAGAAATAATACCATTTACAAAATTTATTAATGTAACAGAGGAGGAGATTAATGAAATCGAAATTTATTGTGGTAAGCATTGCTTTACTGGCAATGGTTGCATTTTGTTCTAACTCATTTGCAGCGACTGAAGATGAGATCCTGCGCCGTCTTGAAAAGATGGAACAGGAGATCAAATCTTTGAAGGCTGAAAATTCAGAACTGCGTGAGACTGTTCAGGACGAACAGGTAAGAGTTTATACAGACAGAAAAGCAATTACCGAGCTGAAAAAATCAGCCGGCAAGCTTAGCTCAAACGGTTTAAGAGCCGTTCTGGGTAAATACGACATGGAACTCTATGGCCGTGTTAAAGTAGATCTCAACTATGACACTGCTGAATTTTCACGCTATGGCGATCTCATCGGTACGGTGGACCCTGGGAATTCTAAAAATGATTCAACAAACTTTAATCCCCGTGATTCACGTTTTGGAATCAAGGTTAAAAGAAGAGATGGTGTCTGGCTGAGCGAAGCACGTATTGAGTGTGATTTTTACGGAACAAACGCCGGCAACAACCTTATTCCGCGTATGCGTCTGGGTTATGTAAAACTCACAAATGATGACTGGAAAGCAAGTCTGACAGTTGGTCAGGACTGGATTCCTATTGCATCACTTAATCCGCCTACAATCGAATTTGGCCTATTGTCCAGTTCAGGTAACCTCTGGTGGAGAATTCCTCAGGTAACGCTTAGAAAACAGATCTGTAATTTTGAGCTTCTGCTTTCTGCGATGAAGCACAGAAGAGTCAGCTATGACGAAGAAGACAGACTCCCCTGGATGGTGGCAAAAGTAAGCTATAAAAACGGTATCCTGGGTAAAGGCGGTCTCCTCGCACTTGGCGGTGGTTACAGAAACTCTAAGATCGGCAGCAGCTATGCCGGCGGTTTTAATGTTAATGGCGAAGATAACAGCGTTGACAGATGGCTGGTTGCTCTTGAATTCAAGATCAAACGCGGCAAGTTTACCTTCGTGGCAGAGCCCTGGATCGGAAACGGTCTCGGCAGAGAATTCCTGCGTTATGGAATGGCTGATAACTACAATGGAGATACTGCCAATGATCGTCCTGACCTGATCACGTCCCGCGGTGGTTTCGCAGCCTTGACTTATGCGGCAACCTCTAAGGTTAATCTGTCACTGGGTTATGGTGTTGATGATCCTGATGCTGACGATATGGACGGTATGGCTCTGGGTAACGGACAGTTCACTAAGAGTGAGACCATTTTTGTAAATGGCTGGTATAAAGTGACCAGCGCTGTTAAGATGGGTATTGAGGTCATGTACCTTGAGACCGAACGATGGGATGATTCGGATAATGGTATGAGATTTACTTTCTCAACATGCTATAATTTCTAATCACAACATCTTATGTGTTGATCTTAAAAGGCCCGTTCAATGTGAACGGGCCTTTTTTTTAGGGAGCTGTTTTTTTTGCTTGATTAAACGAAATGCTTTTTATATATTGTTGCAGGAGTAGGTGTTTGTATACTAATTAATTTTTTTGCAGGAGGAGATGTTCAATGCCAAAAGACGTAAAACCGATGACAAAAGCACAAATTGTAAGCGATCTTGCAGACAAACTCGAAATGACAAAAAAGGATGTTAACACTTTTATTGAAACGCTTACAGAGCTTGCCTGTAAAGAAACAAAAAAGAAGGGGGCATTTACGCTTCCTGGAATAGGCAAACTGGTTTTGCAGAAACGCAAGGCACGTATGGGCAGAAACCCGCAAACAGGTGAAGCGATAAAGATCAAGGCAAAAACAGTTGTTAAGTTTAGAGTCGCAAAGGCATGTAAAGATACAATAATACCTCCCAAATAGTAATACGTTTTTATGTCAGTGAATGATATCCCCGGCATTTTTAAATTGCCGGGGTTTTTTTTGTTGATTTCCCGTTCTTTTTGTTAGAGATTATAAGTGATAGATTTATATATAAACTTTTCAATTAAAGGAATGTCGGATGGCCAAAGCAACAGTAGCAATACTAAGGACAAAACCTGAAACAGTACTTAACGATTATCAGAGGCTTTGTGATCTTGGCGGTATTAAGGATGCTCTTGATCCTTCTGCAAAGACGATTCTAAAGGATAATATTACCTGGCACAATGTTATGCCGGGTGTCAATACAACACCCTGGCAGCTTGAAGGGACTATTCTGGGACTGAAGGATGCCGGCTGTGAAGATCTTGTTGCTGTACATAATCATACTGTTGTGACTCTTCCGGAAAAGGGTGAAAAAGATCTGAAATTCAAACCTGTTTATGAGAAATATGATATCCCTGTTCTTTTTAACTTTAATGATGATCACATGAAATGGATAGAGTATAAACCCGAGTTTAAGACGCTTGCGCTTCATAAAATATTTCCTGATGGTATCCTAATCCCTGATTATTTCCAGGGGAAAAATATTGTTCAAATGCCCACTGTAAAAACGCATTCTTATACGACATATACAGGTGCTTTAAAGAATGCTTTCGGAGGACTGCTAAATTATCACCGTCATTATACCCATACCTGGATACATGAAACTCTGGTTGATCTGCTTGCGATCGGCAGGGAGATACATACCGGAATGTTTGCTACTATGGACGGGACCACAGCCGGATCAGGGCCGGGTCCGAGAACAGTGGTACCTCATGACAAAAACATCATACTTGCCTCTTCTGATCAGGTTGCCATTGATGCTGTGGCGGCAAAAATGATGGGTTTTGACTGGCGGAAACTTCCCTGTATCGCTTTGTCTCATGAAAATGGACTGGGTATTGGTGATCCTTCCGAGATTGAAATTGTTGGTGATGTGGATGCAGCAGAAGAAAACTGGAATTTTGATGTGGGGGTTAACCTTGCTACAGGTGTGGGAAGAATGCTGTGGCATGATTCACCTCTGAAAGCGTTGCAAAATCTCTTTTTCCATACGCCGTTGGTAAATATATTCATATATGCTTCTGAAAGTTATCATGATAAGTTCTGGTATAAAAAGAACGGGATTCCGGTTGTGGAAAAATGGAAGAACGAATCACCCTGGGGAAAACTGTTTGATGAATGCCCAAAATAGGTATAGAGCATAGAGGCATTCCTATTAGCGAACCGGGAGTGTTATTACCATGGAAAAACGAGACATCTGGACTGCTGAAAAAATTCTTAAGACCTCTGGCTCCTACTGGGAGTCATTTACTCTCCATGCAGCGGTCAAACTGGATGTTTTTACCTTAATAGAAAATAATTTTAAAGATTCCGCAAAGATTTCTGAAAAGCTTGACGCTGATAAAAGAGCTGTAACCCAGTTCCTTAATGCTCTTGCTGCAATGGGACTTATAATCCGGGATAATGAAGGTTACAGCAACACAGAACAATCAAGAACGTTTCTCGTTAAAGACTCTTCTGAATATATTGGTTCTATAATTCTTCATTCCTATCATTGTGTTAATTTCTGGTCAGCACTGGTTGAAACAGTTAAGGCCGGAAAATCAAATAAGAATATACTTGAAATGCCGGAAGAAGAACGCAGGGAGTTTTTATTGGGCATGAATGTCCTGGCTTCTATAAATTCAAAAAAGGCGGCAGCTGCTGTAGATTTGAGCGGCTGCGGTCATCTGCTTGATCTGGGCGGCGGTCCGGGTACTTTCTCAATTAATTTCTGCAAAGAAAATCCTGAGCTAAAGGCAACCATTTATGACCTGGTCGATTCAAAACCTTTCGCAGATAAAATGATCAGGGAAGCAGGGTTTGAGCACCGGATAGATTTTAAGGCGGGAAATTTTATTACGGATGAGATCGATGGTGATTATGATGCGGTCTGGATATCTCATATTCTGCATGGAGAGAATTTTGATAACTGTGTCAGGTTGATGAAAAAAGCTGTTCTGGTAACGAAGCCCGGCAGTAAAATTTATGTTCATGATTTTATTCTTGATGATGAAGGTGATGGACCTCTATTTGCTTCTCTGTTTTCTCTTAATATGCTGGTGAACACACAGGACGGTCAGTCATACTCGGAGAAAGAAATTTTCAATATGTTTCAGCAGGCAGGGCTTAAAGGCGCCGAACGTCTTCCTTTTAAAGGGAACAATGATTCAGGTATAATCTGTGCGGTTGTATAAGGATTTTTAAATGGTTTTAAAGGTAAATGAGATTTTTTACAGTATCCAGGGCGAGTCTTCACGGTCAGGCTATCCCTCTGTTTTTATAAGGCTCACCGGCTGCAACCTGAGGTGCTCATACTGTGATACAACCTATGCTTATGAAGACGGAGAGGAAATGGCGATTGACAGGATCTTAGAAGAGATCAAAAAATTCAATTGCCGGCTTGTAGAAGTAACCGGCGGAGAACCTCTTTTACAGGCGGACACACCTGTTTTGGTCAGGAAACTTCTCGATGACGGTTATACGGTCATGCTGGAGACAAACGGCAGCCTTGATATCGGGAAGATCGATGGGCGCTGTATAAAAATAATTGATGTAAAATGTCCTTCAAGCGGAGAACAGGAAAAAAATCTTTTTAGTAATTTTGGAAAAATGAATAAAAATGATGAGCTTAAATTTGTTATTGAAACACGTGAAGACTATAATTATGCAAAAGATCAGCTTTCACGTGATGATATGATTACCCTTCCAGGCAATATTCATTTTTCCCCGGTCTTTGGAAAACTTTCGCCCCAAACACTTTCGGCATGGATTCTAGAGGATAACCTTAATGCGCGCATGACATTACAGCTGCATAAGCTTATTTGGCCGGATAAGGACAGGGGCGTCTAAAGGACTGCTCGCTCTCCTGAGGGAGCAAGGACTTCCCCGGTGAAATAATTATAAGATTAAACCACGGCTTTTAGCCGTGTGACCCGAAAAGCATTTGGCGCTTCGGGGATTAAATTAATTGTTTTAAAAAAGATATTTGTCTTACTTTCTTTGCTTGCTCCAAAGAAAGTAACAAAGAAAAGGCACCCTTTGACTCGGTCAAGATGGGGTCCCGAATTTTCTACGGTCCCCTATGGGGACCAGACTAAGGCCACGGCTTAGCCGTGGATAATTACTCTGATTATTGTCAGGACCATTCCACAGGGGAACAAAAAGCCCCAAACTTCAGTACGGTCAAAATGGTTTTTATGGGACAGGACCTTCTTTAGCAGCTTATTGCTCTTTTTAGACTATAAATTAATTAAAACTTGGCAAAGGTTTGAGTGTTGGGTGTAAAATGATATTCTTATGAATTAAATGCATGTTTTATTATTTAATTATAAATAGTTAAGCAGGAAGTAAGCTTATGAAAATTGCAGATTCTATGATTGATCTAGTGGGCCATACGCCAATGGTATGGCTTAAGCGGCTTACGAATGCAAAAGTTGCCGCAAAAATAGAAGCCTTCAGTCCGGGAGGAAGCTTAAAAGACAGAATCGGGCTTCATATGATAGAAGATGCCGAGGCAAGAGGAGTTATAAAGCCGGGTATGACGATTATTGAACCCACAAGCGGCAATACGGGTATTGCTCTGGCCTGGGTTGCCGCTATAAAAGGTTATGATCTTATCCTTACCATGCCTGAAGAGATGACCTCAGAACGCAGGATGCTGCTTACTGCACTGGGTGCAAAGGTTGTTTTGACGGATGCATCTCTGGGGATGGAAGGTTCGATTGAAAAAGCACACTCACTGGCTCAGAAGCTTGGAGGAGCCTTTATTCCCATGCAGTTTGAGAACAAAGCAAATCCCGAGATGCATTTACTTACAACCGGGCCGGAAATATGGGAAGATACCGATGGCGGGGTTGATATTGTGGTGGCCGGTGTGGGTACCGGGGGTACGATTACAGGGGTGGCAGGATATCTTAAAAAAAGAAATCCGGTCGTTAAAATAATTGCAGTGGAACCTGAAAGATCTGCTGTTCTTTCAGGCGGCAAAGCTGGTTCACATATGATACAGGGAATCGGAGCTGGTTTTGTGCCAAAAGTATTTAATAGGGCTGTGGTAGATGAAATTGTCCAGGTGGCTGATGCTGATGCGTTCTCAATGACAAAAAAGCTTTTAAGCAAAGAAGGTATCATCTGCGGTATTTCTTCAGGTGCGGCAGTGCATGTTGCTTTAAAAGCAGCTGCCTGTCCTGAAAACAGCGGAAAACTGATTGTTGTTATACTTCCGGATACCGGTGAAAGATATTTAAGCACATCCCTTTTTGAAAACTGATCTTCTGTTTTGTGATTACTAATATTGGAATGAAGGTGTGTTTGTTAAACGGAGAAATTGATGGAAAAGGTTAATCGGATAAAAACAGATATCTTAATCATCGGCGGTGGAACGGCCGGTTGTTTAGCGGGTATTTTTGCGAAAAAGAAAGCCGGTCATCTTGATGTCGTTATCCTTGAAAAAGCGAATATTATGCGTTCCGGCTGCCTTGCAATGGGGCTGAATGCTGTTAATGCGCATCTTGTTGACTCTTCACCCGAGGATTATCTCGAGTATGTAAAAAAAGATAACTATGACATTGTGCGCTCTGATCTCGTTTTGTCGATCGGTAAGCGTTTAAACCGTATGACAGCTGTTATTGAGTCGCTGGGCGTACCCCTGCCGCGCGACAGGGATGATAAATATATCTGCAGATCTTCCAGATCCATAGTTATGTATGGTGAACAGATCAAACCCCTGATTTCAGAAGCGGTTGCATCTCATGGAATTAAGGTTTTCAACAGGACGCCTGTCTATCGATTACTGAGAGATACTGATGACGGAAGCATAACCGGTGCAATAGCTGTTAATGTGCGTACCTGTGAGGTTTTTCTTGTTGAGGCAAAGGCTGTAATTGTCTGCACCGGTGGAGCCAGCGGTATCTACCGTCCTTCTAATCCCGGACTTGCCCGTACAAAAACCTGGTATTGTCCTTATAATGCAGGGTCAGGGCTGGCGATGGGCATAAGGGCCGGTGCTGAGATGACATCTTTTGAGATGAGATTTGTTGCCTTAAGGACAAAGGATGTTATTGCGCCAACCGGCACGCTTGTGCTGGGTACAAATGTGCCCCAGTGCAATGCCCGCGGCGAGAAGTTCATTGACCTTAAACAGGAGATGCTTGGAAGAAAGCTCACCACGGCGGAGAGGCTTTCGTTTGCGATTGAGGAGCACAAAAAAGGCACCGGTCCGTGTTATGTGGATATCAGCGGACTTGACCGGGACCAGTATTACAATCTTGTTGAAAATTATCTTAACATGGCGCCTTCAATTGCTCTTGACCTTTTGAGAAACAAGGATAAGCAACAAACACATATAGAGGTATGCGGTTCTGAGCCTTATATTAATGGGGGACATGGAATGGCCGGGTTCTGGATAGATGAACACAGAAGGACAACTCTTGACCGGTTTTATGCTGCGGGTGATATCGCAGGCGGGGCTCCTAAAAAATATATCACAGGCTGTTTTGCAGAAGCAGAAATGGCGATCGAGGATATTATTGACAGATGGGATGATATCAGGGACACCAATCCTGATTATGGAGAGGCCGAACAGTCTGTTGCAGAGATCCTTGCGCCGCTTGTATCAAACGGACACCTCAATTACTTTGAAGTTGAAGAACGCCTGCAGAAGATAATGGAAGAGTATGCCGGTGGAAGTACTCAGAACTATGAGACCAGCAGGGATAAGCTTATGATCGCAAGAGATTATCTTACGGTTCTTGACAAAAAGACATCTTATCTAAAGGCGGAAAACGGTCACGAGCTTATGCGGGTCCAGGATACCATAGACCGGATACTGCTCTCAAGGGTACTTGTTGAACATATGCTTGCCCGCCAGGAGACCCGCTGGCCCTGTTATCAGACGCGGCTTGATTTTCCAATGCGGAATGATCTTGAGTTTAAAATATTTATTAATTCCGTAATGACAGAAGGTAAAATAGATATCATAAAAAGAGAACTTGATCATCCCTGCCATAAGATCGGGGTAAATTAAAATGTCTGTATATATTAATACTGATATCTGTAATGGCTGTTTAAAAAGGCAGGAAGGCTGCTGCGAGGAGGTCTGTCCCGGTGATCTTTTTTACAGGAAAGAGGGGAAAGCTGTAATTAGAGAACCGGCAGACTGCTGGGATTGTTTTGCCTGTGTTAAAGCCTGTCCGCGTTCAGCTTTATCTGTTGGGCTTCCTTTTCAGATCTCTGAAGAAAAGCACAGACTGACTGCCCGTGTTAAAAAGAACACGATTGTGTGGAAACTGGTGGACTGCGAAGACCGTGATATTATTTCTTTTACAATTGTAAATAGAAAATCTGACGAAGAAGGTCCGAAATGAAAAATTTTACAAGACCTGTTTTTCCAAGTGCTGTTTTGCCGGAAGATCCTGCCGAGAGCAGGCTGCTGGGTCTTTATCCGCAGCGTCAGGCGGGCCTGTGGCTGCAGCGAATAAAATTGCCCGGCGGGGTTATACCGTCAGGTCATTGGAAATGTCTGTCAGATATTTGTGTAAAACATCTTGATTCGGTACCTATGAGACTGACAACGCGGCAGGATATAGAACTGCATAATATACCCGGTGACAAAGTACCTCAGGTTCAGGCTGAGCTTCACGCTGCCGGAATCACCGGTTTGGGAGCCTGCGGTGATACCCTTAGAAATATTACGATTTGTCCCGGGAGCGGTCTTTGTCAGGGAAGTTATGATCTTCAAAGGCTTGCTGTAGCGGTGTCTATTCTGCTTGAGAGATTTCCAGATATTTACAGTTTGCCAAGAAAATTTAAGATCAGTTTTTCTGCCTGTGAAAATGGCTGTGCACAGCCATGGATAAATGATCTGGGCTTTATAACAAAAACTGAAAAGGGTGAAACTGTATTTGATCTAATCGGTGCCGGATCTCTGGGGTCACAGCCTTCAGCCGGGATCGTTTTGAAAAAGTCTGTTCCACTTTCTGATGTACTGCTGGTCTCACTTGCCGCAGTCCGTCTTTTTAATATTCATGGGGACAGGGCGAAAAGGTCCAAAGCAAGGCTTCGTCATGTAAGGGAAAGAATGGGAGATGCCGTTTTTATTGAAATGCTTGACGATGAGATCAGAAAATGCAGGGATGAAAAGTTTCCTTTGATCGCTGATCTGGTCAGGCATGATGAAAAATATTCCCGTGTTGCTGAACTTAATTTTCCTTTTGGTGATATAAACCCAGATCAGGCGCAAGTCATTGCACAGCTTATGATGGACACGGCGGCTGAAGTCCGTCTACAGAATCACCACAGGCTTTCTGTGTTTGCCCGTAATACTGAAAAATCATTAAACTTTATCAGGTCTTCTTCTGAACTGAGTTCTTTACTTGAAGGCCCTGATATATCCTCATGTCCCGGGACGGGTTACTGTAAACTGGCTCTGGTGGATACAAACAGGGCTGAACGGGAACTGCGTGAGGTGCTAAAGGGTGCTGATGCTGGTTCTATAAGGATATCCGGTTGTCCAAACGGGTGCGCTCACACCGGAGTCGCAGATATCGGTCTTTCAGGCAGAATACGAAAAAGTGATGCCGGAGAAAAAATTGAAGGCTTTCAGGTTTTAAAAGGCGGCGGTATGGGGAAAACATCGGCTATTGCCCAAAAAGATATTTCCTTTGTTCCTTTAGATGATATAAAGCATCTGCCTGACCTGCTGTAAGACATTTTTGTGTAATAATAGACGATAACTGATGTTAGTTTTTTATAAATCCTGTCTTTCTGACAGGTTTTTATTTTGTAAAGGGAAAAATGGTGTTTCTTGCAGCCGGGGTCAATCACAAAACAGGCAGTATCCTCCTTAGAGAAAAACTTAACTGCTCAGGCAAGGGACTTAGCCGTATATACCGGGCGGTTGCTGAAACAGAAATATTTAATGGTGCTTTAGTTCTTTCCACCTGTAACCGGATGGAAGTTTATGCGGTTGCAGAGGAGAAGGAACAGGGCTTTGAAGCACTTATTGACTTTATTTCCTCCTATTTTAATATCAGCAGTAATCACCTGATTGATGTGATGTACTTTTATGACAATAAAGATGCCATGAATCATCTATGCCGTGTTTATGCTGGGCTGGATTCCTTAATTGTCGGTGAAAAACAGATCGTTCAGCAGGTTGATGAATCATTTGATCTCGCAAAATCAGCCGGACTCGCAAACAGCTTTATAACTGATATTTTTTCCTGTGCCGGAAAGATAAAAAACAGAGTTCATTCAGAAACCAATATCGCCCGGGGTAAGGTAAGTGTGGGGAGCGTTGCGGTTGATTTTATTAAAAGGAAGAAGGGCCCGCTTAAAGGTAAACGCATCATTATTGTGGGCCTGGGCAAAGTGACGGAACTTGTGCTTAAATACCTGATGAAGGAAAATCCTTCAATTACGCTGGTTGCAAATAAAAATTATGAACGGGCACTTATGCTTGCATCAAAAATCAATGCGGATGTCACAAGGTTTGATGATTCCAGGTCGTTTGTTAATGATGCTGATATTATCGTAACTGCAACGTCAAGTCCCCATACTGTTTTGAAATTTGATGATGTCAAAAAAACTGATAAAGAGCTTCTTATCATCGATCTTGCATTTCCCCGGGATGTAGATTCTGCTGTGGGGAAATTAAAAAACATAGAGCTTATTTATATGGAAGATTTAAAAGAGGTTATAAGAATTAATCGCGCGAGAAAGTCTTCAGCAGCAGAAAAAGCCCGTGAAATTATTTTAAGACAAGTTGAGAAAAAATGGAAAAGCATTATAGCGTCGGCACAAGAACAAGCCCACTTGCTTTGATCCAGGCGGAAGATATGATTTCCAGGTTGAGAGCATGTTTTCCGGATGCCGGATTTGAAGTCTCGGGTATTGACACTTTTGGTGATAAGGATAGAAAAACGCCTATTGGTGAGATGGAGGGGACTGATTTTTTCACCAGAGAGATCGATGCGGCACTGTTTGAAAATAAAATTGACATGGCTGTACACAGTGCAAAAGATCTTCCGGATGATATGATGGAGGGACTGACCCTTGCTGCGGTAACTTCTTCTATAGACCCCGTTGATGTTCTGATCTCTAAAAAAAATCTCACGCTTAAAATGCTTCCATACGGGGCGAAAATAGGGGCAAGCAGTACGCGCCGAAAAAAACAATTAAAGTCTTTTCGTGAAGATTTTAGGATCATTGATATCAGGGGGAATATTAACGACCGAATGGATAATCTGCAAAAAAGTGATCTTGACGGTATTGTGATAGCCTCTGCCGGTCTTATCCGTCTCGGGAGAGAACATGAAATTACCCAGAAGATCCCTATGGAGATCATGGAAACGCATCCCCTGCAGGGCGCGCTTGCTCTGGTGGTCAGGTCGGAAGAAGATGATGTGATTAACACATTGTCACAGGTTTCATGGAACGTAAAAAAACGCAATTCCAGAAATAACAGTTATGAGGCGGTGAATGGCGGCTAGTGTTTATATCCTTGGAGCAGGACCCGGCGATCCCGGTCTGATCACGGTCAAAGGAAGAAATATCCTGAGAGAGGCTGATATTATTCTTCATGATTATCTGGTCTCAGAGAAGATTCTCGCCTGCAGTAAAGATGATGCTGTTAAAATATCCTGTGAAGAACTGGGGAAAAAAGAAGGTCTTTCACGTCAGGACGAAATTCATCGTTTGCTTATTGATTACGGGCGTTCCGCGAAAAAAGTTGTCAGACTAAAAAATGGTGATCCTTCAATCTTCGGAAGGTGCTCAGAAGAGGCCGCGGCACTGATTTATGCAAAAGTTTCCTTTGAAATCATTCCAGGTGTTACGGCTGCAAGCGCTGCTTCATCTCTGAGCGGAATACCGCTTACGGATAGAGAGGTTGCGTCCAGCTGTATCCTGGTAACGGGCCGGGAATCATCAGGAAAAAAAATGGATGGGGTTAGCTGGAGCAGTGCAGCTCAGGCCGGAACGGCTGTTTTTTATATGACGGTCATGACTATCGGCAAGATTGCGGCTAAACTGATCTCTGCAGGTTTGGACGCACAAACACCCGCAGCAATTATTCAGGATGTAAGTCTTCCAACCCAGAGAACGGTTCTGGGTGTTCTTGATACGATTGAAAAGCAGATGCAGGATGCCTCTATTATGCCGCCGGCTTTGCTGATAGTGGGAAAGGCCGTTGATAAAGGCAGGCTTTTTATGCAGCGGCAAAGAGGCAAAAACATTCTTTTTACCGGTTTGTCTAAAGAGCGGTATTTTCTTGAGGATAATTATTTTCATCTTCCAATGATACGGATTGATCCTCTGGAAGACTATGGAGCGTTTGACAAGCTCCTGATCACCATTGACCGTTATGACTGGATTGTTTTTGCCAGCCGTTTCGGGGTCAAATATTTTATGGAACGTCTTTGTGCCGCAGGGCTTGATGCAAGGATCCTGTCAGGGATTAAACTTGCTGCTGTGGGCGGTTCTACCGGCAATATGCTTAAAAACTATGCCTTGTCTGCTGATCTGGTCCCTGAGGAGGAGTCGTCCAGCGGGCTGATAGATGCTTTAAAAAAAGAGGGGATTACGGGCCGAAAAATATTTATGCCAAAGTCGGATCTGTCGGACAAGGGGCTTAAGACTGCTTTTGAAAGTCTTGGCGCAGTTGTTGTTTCTGCTGATGCCTATAAAAATGTAATGCCTGAAAATCTTACGGACCTTGATTTTTCCGTGTTTGATGAAGTGGTTTTTACCAGCCCGTCTGCTGTGAGAAATTTCAAAAAGAGATATGGAAATGTACCGGGAAAAATAAAAGTTTCCTGTATTGGTGCGGTTACTTTAAAGGAGGCAAAAAAATGTCAGTTTCTGGATTAAGCAGATTGCGCAGAACCGGCTCAGTTAGGGATCTTGTGGCTCAGACCCGAATTTCGCCGTCGGATATTATATTACCGTACTTCGTCGTTGAGGGGCAAAATATAAAAGAACCGATACCGTCTATGCCGGGCGTATTTCATTTTTCGATTGATCTGATGCTTGAGGATATTGAGCTCCGAAAAGGAATCGGAGCCGTCCTGCTTTTTGGTATTGCTGATAAAAAAGATGAGGCTGGGTCTGAAGCTTACAGCCCAGAAGGTATTGTTCAAAGAGCGACCCGTGCGATTAAAAATAAGTTTAAAGATCTTGTTGTGGTAACGGATGTCTGTCTTTGCGGATATACAGCGAATGGGCACTGCTGCTATTTCATTAACGGAAAAAAAGACCTCAACAAAACACTTGAGGCCTTAAGTGAAACCGCGCTTTCTCTTGCTGAAGCCGGTGCCGATCTTGTTGCGCCTTCTGCGATGATGGACGGGCAGGTAAAATCGATTCGTAAGAAGCTTGATGAAAACGGACTTGATGATACCGGAATCCTTGCTTATTCTGCAAAATATGCCTCATCCTTTTACGGTCCTTTTAGAGATGCTCTTGATTCCGCTCCCCAGTTTGGGGATAGAAAGACCTATCAGATGGACTTTAGGAACGCTGATGAGGCCATGCGTGAAATCAGACAGGATATTATTGAAGGTTCTGATATCGTCATGGTAAAGCCGGCACTTTCTTATCTGGATATAATATACAGGGCAAAAAATGAGTTTGAAGTTCCTGTTGCGGCTTATAACGTGAGCGGTGAGTACACGATGATAAAGAATTTTGCAAATGGGGACAGAGAGGTTGAAAAAAAACTCGCGCTTGAGGTGCTCACATCAATTAAACGGGCCGGGGCTGATCTGATCATCAGTTATTTCGGTAATGACATTGTGGAATGGACGGGAAGTAAATAATGGACAATTCGCTTTTTAATAAAGCTAAACAATATTTAGTCGGCGGCGTAAACAGCCCCGTGAGATCCTTTAGAGCTGTTGGCGGTTCTCCTGTTTTTATAAAACAGGGAAAAGGATCAAACTTATATGATGAACAGGGGGGAAAGTACATTGATTTTTGTCTTTCATGGGGTGCGCTTATTCTGGGACATGCTTATCCTGAAGTCGTGAAAAAGATAGTAGAAACTGTTAAAAAAGGAACCAGCTTTGGTGCTGCCACCAAAATAGAGACAGAACTTGCTGCTATTATATCCGAGGCCGTACCCTCAATAGCGCTTTTAAGGATGACAAGTTCGGGGACAGAAGCTGTTATGGGCGCCATTCGTCTTGCACGTGCATTTACTAAAAAGGACAAAATATTAAAGTTTGAAGGTGCTTATCATGGCCATTCTGACAGTCTTCTGGTTAAACCGGGTTCCGGTGCTGCAACTCTTGGTATTCCAGATAGCCAGGGGATACCGGAAGACTTTACCCGGAACACGATTGTGGTTCCGTTTAACCATCCTGAAAGTATTGAAAAGGCTGTTCTAGAATATAAAGACTCCCTTGCGGCTGTTATTGTAGAGCCTGTGCAGGCAAACTGCGGCGTCATACCTCCACAGGACAACTTTCTTTCTTTTTTAAGAGATATTACCTCCAGAAATAAAATTCTTCTGATCTTTGATGAAGTGATAACAGGTTTCAGGCTGACATATGGAGGTGCCCAGAAGATGTACGGAATAACGCCTGACCTGACCTGTCTTGGAAAAATAATAGGAGGAGGCATGCCGGTCGGGGCGTTTGGAGGCAGAAGAGAGGTGATGGAACTTCTTGCTCCTTTGGGCAGTGTTTATCAGGCCGGAACTCTTTCCGGAAATCCTGTTGCCGTGACTGCAGGAATAACGACTTTAAATATTCTAAAAGAAACTGATCCTTATGACAGTTTGAAAGCTAAAACCGCATCTTTTTGCAATAAGGTAAAGTTTTTAGCTCAAAAACATTCAATCAAAATAAAGTTAAACACAGTGTCTTCAATGTTCAGTATTTTTTTTACTGACAATCCTGTTGTTGATTATAAAAGTGCTTCTTTAACAGATCAAAAAGAATTCGCTGCTTTTTTCCATGGTCTTATCAAAAAGGGGGTGTATTTTTCGCCTTCAGCTTTTGAGACCAATTTTATTTCAACCGTTCATTCTCAGGATGATATAAATGAAACGCTTAATGCGATTGATGATATTTTTTCTTTTTTCTCCAGTGCATAAATATCTGGAATTTGCTGCTTTTATTTTTGTCGTCTGATTTTCCGGATATTTATCTAATATCCCAAAAAATCTTTATCCCTCACTTTTTGTATAAGCTTCCTTTGATTGTCTGATATATTAAAAGACAAATAAAAATACTTGACAAATATTATTGCAGTGCTAAATACTTCAGTAGTGAAATATTACCGAATGAACTATTTAGTGCTGTTCCTATGAGCACTTAATTAAATAGGCAGGAGGCTGTTTTGAAACAAAAAGAAGCTGTGAAAGACCTTATAGAGATAGAAATGAGGATGCTTGAAGTGAAAAACCTTTTTGCCGGCATCTCCAGTGAAATGGTCAGAAGCAGTCTGGGCATTCTGGGTTTTGCGGTGAACATGTCACAGCTTAAAGCCATGACTGCTTTTAGCGAAGACAGTTTATTGAGCATGGGAGAGCTTTGTAAGATGGCCCAGGTGAAAATGCCGAGTATGACAGAGGCTGTGGACCGGTTTGCAAAGGAAGGTCTTCTTGAAAGGGTCCGGGACGATGGCGACAGACGTGTGGTTAAGGTTAAAATGACGGCCAAGGGTAAAAAGATGCACAAAGAGGTTCTTAAAAAAAGGGCGGATGAACTTACAAAGATGTTTGGTTGTCTTACTTTGAAGGACAGGATGAAGCTGGTGGATTCTTTAAAAGATGTTTCAGCGATACTCACCAAGGTAAAAGAAAATAAAGAAGTATAAGGAGAAGATCATGCGTCAGATCGCTTTTTACGGTAAGGGCGGAATAGGAAAATCAACCATTGCGTCACATTTTTCATATACATTGGCTGAACAAGGGTTAAAAGTACTTCAGGCGGGATGCAGCCCGAAAAATGACAGTACCCATCAGCTGCTTCCAAATTTTCCGCCCACGATATTAGATGTTTTAAGAGCCAAAGAGTATGATTATGATGAAGTGAAAATGGAGGATATCATCACGGAATCTCCGATGAAATTTGAAAGTGGCGGAAAGATCTACTGTGCAGAAAGCGGCGGGCCGGAGCCCGGGATAGGCTGCGGCGGTAAGGGGGTGGTGGAAGCGATAGAGGCGCTAACCCGTCTTAAAGTTTTTGATGCGCTTGGGCTGGATGCTGTTATTTACGATATCCTTGGGGATGTGGTGTGCGGGGGGTTTTCTCTGCCGATCAGAAAAGGGTACGCGCAGGAGACCTATGTGGTCACAAGCGGTGAACTGGAAGCTCTGTATCAGGTGACAAATGTATCCAAAGCAATACGCAGGTTTGAGAAAAGGTCCGGTTCTAAACTTGGCGGACTTATTGTAAATTTAAGACGGATGAAAAATGAGCTTGATATCGTAAATGATTTTGCAGATCTTGTGGGAACAAAGATTATCGGAATCGTTCCCTATAGCCAGACCGTAAAGGAGTGCGGAGGGGAAGGAAAGTCTGTTTTTGAGGGTGCGCCTGACTGTGAAGAAGCGGATATCTACAGAAAGATCGGCAAAGATATTATAAACAATAAAGATCTTGTTATCCCCAATGAAGTTAACTTTAAGGATCTGTATAACTGGTGGCTGCCCTATATTAAGTGAGAGGTGAAGAGTGAAGGGTGAAAAGAAATATGATTATTTAACGATATAAATGGAGGGCAAAATGCGGCAAATGGCAATATACGGCAAAGGCGGAATCGGTAAGTCAATGGTTTCATCCCACATTTCCTATGCGCTTGCAAAAAAAGGTCTGAAAGTCCTTCATGTGGGATGTGATCCTAAACATGACAGTACCCGTCTTCTTTTGAACGGGGCCATGCCTGAGACTATTCTTGAGACACTGCGGGCAAAAGATTTTAAGGTAGAGTCCATAAAGATGGAGGAGGTCGTTTTCGAGAGTACTTTTAACAGTGAGTGCGATGGTGAGATATATTGTGCGGAAAGCGGGGGGCCTGATCCCGGTGTTGGATGCGGGGGGAAAGGGGTGGTTGAGGCGATTGAGACGTTAAAGCATTTAAATGTTTTTGAAAAACTTGATCTTGATGCGGTTTTGTATGATGTCCTGGGAGATGTGGTGTGCGGCGGGTTTTCAATGCCCATTCGTGAGGGATATGCAGATGAGATATATATTGTGTCAAGCGGTGAGATCGAAGTTCTTTTTGCCGCGTCTAATATCTTCAAGGTCGTTGCCAGATTTAATCCCCGTTCAGGCGCCAGACTGGGGGGGATTATCGGAAATCTGCGTGAGCTTAAAAATGAAAAAAAGATCTTAACAGAGTTTGCGCAGCAGTGCGGGACTACGATTACCGGTTTTATCCCATACAGCGAAAAGATAAAGGAATGTTCGGGTAAAGGCGTAACCCTTTTTCAGCATGCACCGGATACTCCGGAATGTGATGCCTTCAAGCAGCTTACTGACAGTATCTGGGACAATGCGGATTTTTCAATTCCAAAATCAATGACTTTTGAAGATCTGCATGCCTGGTGGTTAAAAGCAAAGCAGGGAAATTAACTCTATAGGAGGTACGGGATAATGTCATTAAAATCATATGAACACTGCTGTTCAACCATACAGGCGCTTGCAAGTCTGGGTAAGATCGAAGGCGTCATACCGCTTTTACACGGTCCCCAGCCCTGTCTGTATCAGAATCAGGTGGGATCCATGTCCTGTCGGCCGGCACAGCTGTTAACTGCAGGAACACTGATTAACAAGAGCAATGTTATTTTTGGCGGAGAAGAGAGCCTGAAACAGCAGGTCCATAACATTTATAAGAAGTATAAACCAAAAGTCATTGTTATTATTAATACCTGTGTTCCCCAGCTTATCGGTGAGGATGTTGAAGGTGTGATCATCGAGCTTGAAGATGAGATCCCGGATCTTACGGTGGTTACCTGTAAATCCGGTTTTAATTATCCCAGGTCAATGCCTCTCGGGTCTGATACGTCATGGGCAGCGCTTGTGGGCGGATTTAAAGAAAAGGAAAAGGTCCCGGGCTCAGTGGGGCTTATCGGCCGAACCGGGCAGGATGCAGGAAATATGGCGCCGATAGACATTCCTTTGAAGAAAGCGGGTATTAAAACATTTCTTTTCCCTGCTCCGCACATCGATGAAATGGAAAAGATCGTATCTGCTGACAGCCTTTACTCTATTCATATTACCAACCAGCTTACCAGCAACAGGATCAAGGAAAAATTCGGGACGGAGACCCGTTTTATTGAGATCCCTGTGGGTCTGGAAGGAACCTCAAATTTTCTGCGCGGGGTTGCAGACAGGGAGAAAAATCAGAAGCTTCACGATATTGTAGACGCAGAGGAAAAACGGGTCCGTCCTGAATTTGATCGGATCAAAGCCTCTTTCAAAGGTAAAGGATACAAGATGCTGCTGGTTACAGGGCCTGCAAACGAGGTTTCCATCGGAAAGATAATGGCGGAGCTGGGTATGGAGATATTTGTTGTGCCGAGCATGAAGAATCAGCTTTATAAACAGGAAAAGAAGATCATGGAGGACCGTTACGGTGTGACCTTTATAGAAGAGGATTTTGAGCTGCTTGGAGACCTTATCGAAGAGATAAACCCTGATTTCATTTCCTGTGAGTTTCAGGCTCAGGTCGAAACCGTGAAAAAATTTGTGCCGACCATAATTAATATGATGTATCTGTGCGACTATGGATATGATTATGCAATTGATCTGGGGACTAATTTTTTAAAGACAATCAAACAGCCTGTCTATGAAAAATGGCAGGGCTTTGTATCTAGATATGGAGGTTGATTATGAGTCAGGGCAAAGAAGATTTCAGAATGCAGGAGATCCACACACCGTCAGCTTTTGAAGGCGCCCTCTGGGCAGCATGCGGTGTGAAAGATGCCATTACTGTTTTTCATTCACCTCCGGGCTGTTATATTAATCAGCACGTTAATATGCTTGTAAATGACTGGACAGTGGATCTGTATTCTACAAACCTGTCCTATGCGAATGTGATGCAGGGAGCGGAAGAGAAACTGGAAGATGTTATGCGAAAGGTCATTTCAAAAAATCCGGCAGCTGTTATTGTGGTAACCGCGCCAAGCGTTGAGGTGACCCAGGATGATGTTGAAGGGGTGGCAAACAAAGTCGGATTCAAGGACACCGTAATTATCCGTCCTCCTATCGGCGGCAGTGTGAATGACGGTAAAGATGAAACTTTCTTAAAGCTGCTTGATATTATGGAACCGGTTAAACAGAAACTGCCCAACAGTGTAAACATTATCGGGCCGACTTATTCGACTTTTAACTGGATGGCAGATGTATGTGAGCTTAAGAGAATGCTTGAAGGGGTCGGTGTGACTGTAAATACCGTAATGACAGCCGGTACTACAGTTGAAGAGATTAAACGGGCGCCAAAGGCTTCTCTTAATCTTTGTATCTATCCGTATGACTGCGGAATAAAAACAGCTAAAGAAATGGAAAAAAGGTTCGGTATTCCTTATCTTGATGACATTATTCCGATCGGTTTTGAAAATTCATCTTTGTGGCTGGAAAAGATAGTCGGTTTGCTCAAGGTCAGTGATAGCTCTTTTGTAAAAGAAGAGATGCAGAGTGCGATTGAGTTTGCAAAGTCAAACATGTTTTTTACAGTGACCTTTGAAATGACAGCAGCCCTTTCATTTGACAATAATAATACCTATGCGGTGGGTATCAGTGAGTTTTATAAAAAAGAGGCAGGCACTGAAATCGTTATGTGTTCTGTGAGCAGTGAAGCTGCGGCGGAGAGGGTGAGTGCTGTTTGTGATGAGGTTCTTTTAAACGGGACTATTGAGCAGAAAAGGGACAAGTTTATTTCAACGGCTCCGATGGCTATTTTCGGAAACTTTTATGATAAAAAGATCAGCATGGATGAGGGCTTTAAGAACTTTATTTTTGCGGATATTCCCACCATCGGTTATCTGGGAACAGAGAACTGCCCTTTTATGGGTTTTCGCGGTGCTAAATATTTAGTTCAGTGCCTTGTCAATGAGGTTTACATGGGGATTTTTCTGGAGACCAAGGGTGAGATGGAAGGTAAAATTTCAGGCGGTGTTGTGCCCTGGGACATTAAGGCGGAACAGGCGATGATGAAAATATCAGAGATGATCCCTCATTTTGTTAGATCTACAGCAATGAAAAAACTTCATCAGGTGTCGGAACAGATGGCGGTTGACAACGGCACTAACGTAACGATTGAAATTGTGCAGGAAGTATCTGATAAGTTTACGCCTACAAAATTTAAGGCAAAGTTTTCTGAAGTCTTTGATGATGTCGGCCCTCAAGTTCCGGCTGAAGAAGATGAAGATGAAGAAGTACCGATTGAAAGTCTGGTCTTTAATATGGAATGGGAGAATGCGGCTAAAAATATGCTTGAAATGGTCCCGTCACCCTTCAGGAAAGTTGCGGTTGAGAATACAGAAAATTATGCAAAAGAGCATTCAAGTGAAAAGGTAACGGCGGCTGTTTTTGAAGCCTTCAGAAAAGAGCTTGGGATGTGATCTTTTGCTAAGCTTTTTCCAGTAAATTTGATGTAATTACAGGTGTTTGAAAATAATTGAAAGGGCCAGGATAGATTATCCGGGCCCTTTTTTAATAGGTACATGAATTCCCTAAACCTTTATGCATGTTTTCCCCTATTTACATATATATAAAAATATACAATTATGATATCTCTGGTCTACTGAAAAATTGTAAAAGTTATTATTATATTTGATTTATCCCTTGAATTTTTGTTAAATAGATGTGAAATTGATCAAATAGATTAAAGAAATATTTTTCACCCGGAGTTTATGTGTTAATTTTAACTGCAGGTCGCTTTGCAGTTTACATAATATGCAATATTATAATTGGAAGGGAAGGGTATGAAGAAAAATATTCTATTACCAGTCTACATTCTTACCATATGTTTAGCCACAACATTTTTCACTCAGCAAACAGCACAGGCAAATATCGAGCTTTATGACGGCAAACTGATTCTCAGTGGTTTTGTTAAGGAAGTTGGCTATTACAGAGTCAACATGACTGAGAGGGAAAAGTATTATCATGACAATAATCTTGTCTTTCTCCAGACCTCAGCACTTCTTGAAGGACTCTACACGGTTACAGACGAGGATGATCTGACGGTAAGGCTGTTTGCCGGGGTGAAGTGCTGGTGGCAGAAGGCCCAGTATTTTGATGATGATATGAATAGAAGTATTCCCCACCGTGACAGAAAGGACTGGACACATCCAAGGAGTTTTGAGGATGATATTCTGACCGAAGCATACCTTGATGTCGAATCGGGTCCCTTCCAGGTACGGATCGGTAAACAAATTGTTGTCTGGGGGTCTCTTGACCTTGCACAGGTGACAGATGTCATTAATCCGCCTGACTTCCGGCGCGGATATCCCGGATTAAATCCCTGGGAGGAGATCAAACAGGGGATCTGGATGATCCGGGCGTTTTATCAGTCAGATCTTCCCGGAGATCTTTTGTTTGAAGCGATATTCAATCCCGGGGATTATAAACAGGTAAAGATCAACCTTGAGGCGACCTGGCCCGGGGCAAAAGCCTGGGGTGGAAGATTTTTTGACCGGGATAATCAGAAATTCGGTATTTTTCACTGGAACCGGGAAAAATGGACCCGTGATGCGCCCGGTTTTAATACCAGTAACTGGGAAGCCGGGTTCAGGATCAGAGGATTTACGTATGGTGTGGACTGGACATTCATTTACTGGAATGCGCTCGCTGATGACTGGGTCGCAAATCCTGACCGTATCGGTGATTTTTCCTGGGGGTTTATACAGTCGGGTTTACTGACTGCGATGACCGGTCAAACGGTCAATCCTCCGGACTGGAGTGAGTACGAGAAGGTATACTATGCGAAACGCTATCAAATGATCGGAGGAACTTTTGAGCGTTATTGTCCGGAAGTCTGGGATACGGTATGGATCATTGAATGGGCGCTGGATTTTGGGCATCCGATCAATAAGGCGATAAAGGGTAATAGTGCTGACACATACGGATGGACCCGGCGGAACATGTTTGATATTGCCATAAAGATGCAGAAGGCTATAAATATTCCCTGGTTTACCCAGTCAGATATTGCCTGCGGCCGGATGCTGGATATTGCGATAACCTACCAGTGGGACAAGGTGCTGGACCATGACCATGATGATGTTGTTGATACGAGATGGCACCGGTGGAATGATTCGGTTGCTGATAATATTTCCTTATATTTTAAACAGGATATGTTTCATACCACTCTGATACTGGTCTTTGTAGGGAACTATTATTTTGCCTCCGGAAGATGGCAGGCAATTCCATCTCTTGGATATTCACTTCCCGGTAAGCACTGGCGTATTGAAGGCGGATACGCTGCCTATGGCGGTAAACAGTCACCAAATATAAATTATTCTTCAAGTAATGACAGCATTTTCTTTAGAATACGTTTCGAATTTTAAATATTGATATAAAAAGAGGAGGTCGGACTCATGGCAGTTAAAATATTGAAAAAAGGCGTACTGGGTGTAATCGCAGCAATCGTTATTTTTGTTATGACATTTCCAGTTAGTGCAGCTGAAGTGACCTATCCTGTTGCTTCCTATAATGGTGAAGAACTTTCTAAAGTACGGGTGTGGGAGAAAAAATGGGCAGGTAAAAAGATAAACAAGACAAATATTGACCAGGTTTCAGAGTTTATGCTGGATCGGCTTGTTGAGATATATAAGGATCCAGACAAGTGGGGGTCCCCTCCGGAAGGCAGTTATTTTTATATTGTTCCCTACAAACAGATCATAGAGACAAAGGGAATGATTGCGGCTACCCAAAAATATGCGCCGCTGGTTAAGACGGGTTCAAACGGGAAGATCCTGAATTATGCGGAAATTGCAGGAATTCCTTTTCCAGAGCCTAAAACAGGTCTGGAAGTGGCATATAACACGGAATGCAATACGCGCGGGGATACTTATAAAATAAGGTGGATTGCCCCGACGATTGATCCAAGACGCAGGACAGACAGACCTGCGGATCAGATATTTGAGGAAATGTATTTTATTCACAGGGTTGATGTTGATCCAAAACCGGCAATTCTAAAAAACCCTAAAGGCTATCACAAAGGACAGTTTCTTCAATTTGTCCTTCCTCCTGAATTAAATAACAGCCGTATGATTGTTATGAAATTTATTGACGAGACAGTAGACTATTCGTCCTATCTTTACTATTCCGAGTTCAGGCGCATTAAGAGATTGTCACAGGCAGAGAGGACGAATGCCATTGACGGAACCGACATGATCTATGATGACGGGAACATGTGGGACGGTTATCTGTCGAGTAATGCATCCTATGATTTTAAAGGTAAAAAGGAGCTGCTCATTGCGAGAAATCAGGATCCGAAAAAAGTGACCCGTGTGGCCGGGCAGGCACAGGCTGACGGATTTGAAATGGAGCGGTGTAATACCTATGTTGTGGAGATTAAAAGTAAAGACCCGAATTATATTTACAGCAAAAGGGTATGGTATGTTGATGCTGAGACATATATGATCCAGTACCAGGAAATGTATGATCAGCTGGGTCAGTACTGGAAGTTTTTTATGCAGCCTACAGGGGATATAAAAACAGCTCAAGGGGAAATGAAAAGTACCGCAACTTTCTTTGAGATGCATGATTTTCAAAGAACCCATTCAGGCTTTACCCGGAATGATATTCAGAAGGTCAGCCATAATGTTAAATCCAGGCTGTTCCTGCTAAGTAATCTGCAGAAGTCGTATTAATTAAAGGATTTAAATTAGATCAGGAGTAACGCTTATATGAGTAAATCACTTCTTAGGATTTTCATCTTTGTTTCGTGTGTTTTTTTACTTATCTGTTTTACAGGGTGTAAGAAGTCAAGATCCGGGATGAAAAAAATAAATATTAAATCAATAACACGGGAAAACGTGCACGGTGTGATTGCTGTGGATGATAAGAATATCTGGATAACAGGTAATTACGGTTCTATTTTTCATTCTTCCGATGGCGGCGTGAAGTGGACACAGCAGGTGTCCGGCATCGAAAAAGGGATTCTTGTCGACGGTGTGTTTCTGGATAAAAAAGTGGGATGGGTGGTCGGACTTTTTGGAACAATTCTGCACACAAATAACGGGGGTGCAACCTGGATAAAACAGAGCACGAATACCATAAGGCACCTTTTTGGTCTTTATTTTTCAGATGAAAAACATGGCTGGGCAGTTGGGGAATGGGGAACTGTTCTTAATACCGATGATGGCGGGATGACCTGGAAAAAACAGAGGGAAGAAATTGACAGAACATTTAATAATGTAACCTTTGCTGATAATAAAACCGGATGGATCGTCGGAGAGCGGGGTGTGATCCTTCATACGGTTGATGGGGGCAAAACCTGGGAAAAACAGCTGCCGAAAGTATTTGAAAGAGAAACCTTTGAAGAAGAGCTGGAAAACCCTCCGCCGTCGCTTTTTGGTGTTGTTTTTGAGGATGAAAAACGTGGCTGGGCCTGCGGAATAGATGGGACGATAATATATACTGCTGATGGCGGTAATACTTGGGATCAAATGCCCTCCGGTACGGACTTAACCCTTTATACTCTTTTCTTAAAAGGGGATAAGGGCTGGGTTGTGGGGGACATGGGCGCATATCTAATGTCCGGTGATGGCGGAATGACATGGCAGGTGCAGGATGAAGTCATTAAGTCTAAACAGCCTTTCAGAGATGTTTATTTCAGCAGCACTGAAAACGGGTGGGTTGTAGGGGCTGCCGGAACGGTTATCCATACGGTTGACGGCGGTAAAACATGGAAATTTTGTTCCGGTCTTTCATATGCCATGGATTTTTTTCAAATGCCGGAAGCCCTGGAATTCAAAGGAATGGTAACAGAATAAACTTGAAACAATCTTGATGGCTTTTCATGAAGTCATCCTATTTATTTAAAGGACAAACAGGAATTGCTTATGAAACGTTTCGCTGATCTGGTCATAGAAAAAAGGCTGATATTTCTTTCCCTTATTGTTTTGATGACACTTTTTTTTTCCTATCAGATATATACAAAGCTTACAGTTAAAACAATATTTTCTGATCTTCTTCCTAAAAATCATTCATATGTAAAAGTTCACAATGAGATCCGAAATGTTTTCGGCGGTGCAAATCAGGCGTATATCATGGTTCAGGTCCGTGACAGAAAAGACGGCGGAAAGTATGATGATGTCTTTAACCCTGAAACACTGAATATCGTTCGAGATATAGGCCTTGATCTGCTTCGATTTAACGCAGTAGACCGCTTTAAGATCATGTCTCTCGCCAGCAACAAGCTGAAACATGTTAAGATGAGTGCTGCCGGTATAGCCGTGCAGAGTATCATGTATCCCGATGTCCCGCAAACTAAAGAGGCGATCGAGGAGCTTCGTCGGAATGTTTATGGAAGCAAAATGGCCTATCCTGCTATTGTCTCTCTGGACAGTAAAAAGACCCTGATAACTGTTGATTTTTTTGAAGAGTCGATTGATTATAAAACCTGTTTTAACGAGCTTCGGGCTTTAAGGGATAAGTATGAAGATGAAAACCATATTATAGCAATTGCCGGTGAGCCCATGCACCTGGGCTATATTGATTATTATATAAAAGACATCATTAAGGTTCTTGCTTATACCATTATTGCAATGATGGTTCTTTTTTTGCTTTATTTTCGTTCGAAACGCGGAATGTTTCTGCCCATTATTGCGACGGTCGTGAGTGCAATATGGGGCTTGGGTATTTTATGCCTGATGGGCTACAACCTTGATCCGCTGGTACTGGTGTTTCCCTTTATTATTGCTACCCGTGCAGCCTCTCATGCGGTGCAGATCATTAAACGATATCAGGAAGAGGCTTCCAAGACGGGTGATGTTCTGCAATCGTGTAAAAATGTAATTGAGCATCTGTTCGTGCCCGGGTTTGCAGGTATTTTAACGGATGCATCGGGTGTTATTGTTATTGCACTCTGTCCAATACCGATCCTGCAGAAGATATGTCTGTCATGTGCATTTTGGGCATTTGCAACAATTATTCATGCCATGATTCTTGTTCCGATACTGCTGTCATATATGCCGATAAAACCTTCGAACAACACCGAAGGAATATTTGATAAAATATTGAAGAAATTGGCTGTATGGGTTGTTTCGTGGGGTAAGTATCCAATCGTCATTTTCTCAACGCTTTTTTTAATCTGGGGCGCTTTTTTTATGAAGGATCTGAATATCGGAAATGCAGTGCCGGGATCCGAAGTGTTCTGGCCCTGGCACAGGTATAATGTGGATTCCTTCAGGATTACCTTTGCGATTCCCATGTTAAATCCGTTATATGTAGTGGTCCAAGGCGATCAGAATCAGGCAATAGCAAATGCTGCTGTTATAAATGATATCCTGGATTTTTCCAGGTATATGTCAATGACCCCTGATATGCGTGTTATTTTCCCCATGTCGGTTCTCGGGTCGATACCCGGTCGTAATATGAGAATGCGTGAAAATGATCTTAACTGGTGTTTCGTGCCGAATTATGAAAGGCAGACTACCCTGATCTTTAGAAATATCATTGATTCCGCTGGTCCCGGTACATGGGACAGGTACATTGATAATGATGACCGGTCAACAAATGTTGTGATCTTTTGCCGGGACAAAACAGCATCGACCATCAAAATCGTTATTGATAGAATTAATGATTTTATCAGGAACAAGTCTATTTTTGGCAAGTTAACTTCTGATGTTGAACGAAAAGGCTTTGATAAATTTATTTACTGGGTCGATGGTTTTTTCAGAGAACAGGAAACGCCTATCCCGGAGAAACCTTTGCCGGAAGGTGTGCCAAGGGTATATTATCGGCTTGCCGGCGGGGCTGTGGGGATTCAGGCTGCTATTAATGAGGCTCTTGAACTTTACCAGATGTGGACATTTTTGCTCGCAATTTTGACCGTATTTATTATGTGTTCAATCACCTTCAGGTCTTTTGTCGGCGGATTGATCGTTGTATTTCCGTTACTCTTTTCAAATATACTGGCATTCATGTTTATGATTTTCAATAACCCTCCTCTGCCGCTTACAACGGCAACACTCCCTGTCTCAGCGGTGGGTATCGGTCTAGGGGTTGATTATGGTATATATCTTGTTAGCCGTATCATGGAAGAGTATAAAGATAAGGGTGTCATGGAGGCGGCTATCCTGACTGCTATTAGTACTACAGGAAAAGCCATAATTTTTACCGCAACTACTTTTGTTATCGGGATTGCATTCTGGTTCACTTCAAAGCTTATGTTTCAGGCTTTGATGGGTCTGCTGCTTGCCATTATCCTTACCTTTAACATGCTCGGCGCAATTTTTATTATACCGAGCATTATCGCTATTTTTAAACCGAAGTTTATTACCCGTTTGAAATCCTGAGAGATAATTGATGATTTGTGAACAAAAGGCCGGGAGTAACAGCTCCCGGCCTTTTTCGTTTTGTTTGCTTTTTTGCGCAATAAAGCAAAAGTAAACCGTGCACTGTCGTGGCCCTTTTTTTTTCGGACCTTAAGCGAAAATAAAGCCGCTCTCTTTAAGACCGGTTGTTTGCTCGAAGATATTGATTTAATGGCTGATTTGTGTTTTAAATATAGTTTCTGAATCTTGATAATTAATAGTTGCTTATTTCACAGGAGATAAAATGAAAATAAGAGTTGTGCAGGAAAATATCTGTAAGTTTAAAGATGAAGCGATCCTGATCGGTCTTTTTGAAGGAAAAAAGAAATTGAGCGGAATGGCACTTGAGCTCGATGCCGTTACGGGAAATCTTATAAAAAAGGTGATCGCAAGCGGAGATTTTACCGGAAAATTTAATCAAAAGAAACTTTTATATACGGATAAAGGCCTAAAGGTAAAACGGATCCTTCTTGCGGGTCTTGGAAAGGAAAAAGAACTTACCTTAGATAAGCTAAGAGGGCTTGCTGCCGGATGTGCACAAAGTATTCGGGATACAGGGATAGAGAGTTTCGCAGTTCCCTGTTCTTTTGCGGAGGTCAAAAAAACAGATATGAAAGACATGAACCAAGCCGTTTTAGAAGGATCAATGCTCGGGCTTTACAGCTTTGATCAGTACAAGTCAAAGAAAAAGGATGATAATAAACGGATAAAACAGATTACCCTGCTCGCAGATACTCAAAAAGAGCTTATTGAATTAAAAGGCGTGGTTAAAAAAACAGTATCCGTCTGTGACGCAGTATGTATGGCGCGTGATCTTGTTTCAAGTCCGGGGAATACGGTTACGCCCATTTACCTTGCAAACAAGGCAAGAGCTGTTTCTAAAAAAAGCAGGCTTACCTGCCGGATAATTGATGAAAAAGGGGCTAAGAAACTTAAAATGGGGGCATTTTTGTCTGTGGCACAGGGAAGTGATCAGCCTGCCCGTTTTATTATTCTTGAACATAAACCCGTAAAAACAAAAGCAGTTAAAACCGTTGTTATTGTGGGCAAGGCCATCACTTTTGACAGCGGCGGAATATCACTTAAACCTCCAGGGAATATGCAGGAGATGAAGACGGATATGTCCGGCGGTGCTGCTGCAATCGCCGTGCTTCAGGCATGTTCAGCGCTTGATGTCCCTGTGCATGTGGTCGGACTAATTCCTGCTACTGAAAATATGCCGAGCGGAAAGGCCTTGAAACCGGGTGATGTTGTTGAGTCCATGTCAGGAAAGACCATTGAAATAATATCAACAGATGCTGAAGGGAGGCTTATCCTTGCCGATGCCTTAACCTATGCAAAAAGGTATAAACCTGCTGCAGTTATTGATATGGCAACACTTACCGGCGCCTGTATCATTGCTCTGGGTAATGATGTCTCCGCTCTAATGGGAAATGATAATGGTGTTATCGACCGGATTCTTGCGGCGTCGGAAAAAACAGGTGAAAAGATGTGGCAGCTTCCGTTGTGGGAGGAATATGGCGAGCTGATAAAAAGTGATATTGCTGACCTTAAAAATGCGGGTGGACGTGCAGCCGGAACGATCACGGCCGGATATTTTCTAAAGGAATTTGCCGGGGATCTTCCGTGGGTTCATATCGATATAGCAGGAACAGCCTGGACAAACAAAAATAAGCCCTATATCCCGAAGGGCGCTTCAGGGGTCTGTGTCAGACTTCTGGTGGATATGCTTGAAAACTGGAAGTAATTTAAATTAAAGGATTCAAGTGGGCTGGGGTTTAGGTGCGAAGGATAAATAATAACTGACCTTATGCGTTTCCCCTCACGTTTTACATCGCACTTTTCACGGTTAATTTACTTTCTGCGCAATCAGACTTGCGACTGCATTATTGTTTTCTATTCTTTCGTGATAGAAGATAATAAAAAAATCTGTAAAAAAGTTAATTAACTCATTTGGGCTCAGTAAAAAGTCGGGGTTGTGGGGCCCGTCTATTTTTTGCTGGTCAATTGTATAGGTCTCAAAAAAAAACAGCCCGTTTTTTTTAAGGCCTTTTTTTATCCCAGGTATTATTTTTCTTTCCAGAAAATAAAAATCAGCAATCAGGTCATAGCATTCATCTTCTATCTCATAGGAGAGTATATCTTCCTCAACCGTATTAATTTGTACTCTATTATCAGAAGCATTTTGATTCGCGAGTGATGCGGCTGCAGATGATTTGTCGACTGCAGTTACCTTATAACCATGAGATGAAAGAAAAACAGAGTTCTGTCCAGCTCCTGATGCGATATCGAGAGCCTGACCTCCGGTTAAAAGATGGGAATATTTTTTCAAAAGAAGGGCCGGTGCTGGAGTTTCCTTTGACGATTTTAAGGTGTATTCTTTTTCCCAGTCTTTACTCATTTTCAGCCTGTTCTTATGGAATTAATATAAGATGTTTTTTTATTGTGTTTTGTGGTTTTTATGATATTGGGTTAGAGAGAAGGATCCAGGTGAAAACAGACATTCTAAACTCCCGGGACTTCGTCTCTTCGGCAATTTTGTCTTTTTTGCTTTGCCGCTTCGATTGCTATTAAACAGCATAAAAAACAAACAATTGTTGTAGTGTGAAAAAACCGTTAAGGCGTTTCTTTTTTCATTGAAGCAGCTGCACAGCCTGTTAAGACTACCGCAGTTAACGGAAGGAATTCTGATGGCATGGGCATGCGTTTATCAAAAAAAATTGTAAACACAAATATGAATATTGCGTAAATCAAAGTTCCGCTGGCTATAAATAATGCTGCGTTAATAAAGTTTTCTTTCATTTTTAGCTATTGGCAATATGTTAAAAACATTGTTATATTTATATAATATATAATTTAAAATTATATGAAAGTGTGTATTTTCTGTCAAGGCAGAATCAGACAAAATAAATAATTTTCTCGAAAGGACATTTTGATGTCTGAAAGAGTTGATCCAGCGGAACATGGAGTTATAACTGAAAGTTGTGTTTGAGAGAAAAGGTGGTGTATCCTTTCCGGGTGGTAACCATCGAATTATCACCCAAGGAAAAAACCTTAAAGGAAAGGAAACACCGTGAAACACGATAACGTAAT
>Ga0207996_1000282_pt1 | contig 47406 bp, 38 predicted proteins | sample AntAceMetag02UKG_FD_184773 | JGI IMG/M metagenome (GOLD analysis project Ga0207996, IMG submission 184773) | Saline lake microbial communities from Ace Lake, Antarctica - Antarctic Ace Lake Metagenome 02UKG (SPAdes) (version 2) | ecosystem: Environmental > Aquatic > Non-marine Saline and...
TTTTGCCGTATCCGCAGCTATATATCAACTGCAAAAAAGAACTCTGTCAATCCCATTGGAGTTCTCTCCAACGCCATCGCCGGCAAACCCTTTATGGCAACACTATACAGGGTACCTGAGTAGTTACCTAATTTAAGCTGTTTTTTTATAATTGCTATTAAAACATAAACTGATATAGCAATCCAGATTTGTGTTTTAACTGCGTTTTTTGAAATACCAAAGAACTTTTTAATTCTTAAATGCTGCTTAATCCATTTAAAAAATAATTCAATTTTCCAACGTTGCTTGTAAAGATCCGCGATAGTTTGAGCTGAAAGCATAAAGTTATTTGTAAAAAAAGTTAAACGATTGTTGTTATCTTTATCATAAAAAACGATTTTTCTGAGTTTGTCTGGATAATCATTTGTAGAGTATTTACCTGTTAGAACTATTGTTTGATCACATCGTAATCCAGTTGATCTATCAACATTATGGGAATAAAGCCTTTTATAATGAATATTCTTTTTTGATCGAACTACAAAAAATGAATGAGCTTGATTTAAAGAATAAAGACGTTTAAAAGAGAGATATGCTCTATCCATGATATAGAAAGATCCTGGTTCCGGAATTAAAAAATCAATAAAATTTACATCATGATTTTTAACGCTTGTAATATCGACAACAGATGGTATAGATCCTCTAAGGTCTAGTAATGTATTTAACTTAATACCAGCTTGTTTTTTGCAATAGCTTGCCCATGGAAAAAGGGATAAGCATAGTTCAATAGTAGTTGAATCTAAGGCATAAACAGTTTCTTTAAGATTAATACTAAGATCGTCTTTTGAGTATAAACATCTAGCTCTATGAATTAATACTTGAGCAAAATCGGCATAAATAAGACAATCTCTAGTGTTATTTGCATCTGCTAATGTGCTGCGAGAAACATTACCGCGAATACCTATGTGATAAAGTTTATTTTTCATAGAACGCAAACATGCTTCAATGTCACGTAAACTTTCACGGAACGTTAATTGAGCAAAAGCCATGCAAATAAATTGATCTAAACATGAAAAATTTCTTACTTTGTAATTACCTTGATAACGTTTAACGCATTTTTTAAATTCGTAAATCGGTAAAAAATCCATGATCTGTGAAAATACCATTTTCCCGGAATTCATTGGTCATCTCTTTCTAATTATGACCAAAGTATACAACATCATTCAAATCGAAAAATGATATTTGTTCTATAACTATATATATTTCAAAGAACTATGAAAAATGATATATTTTTAACCGGACACTAGTGGGGTCATACCTATTTATTTAGTTCGGAGTCGGGATATTTACAGCGTAGAGCGTTCTTTTTAGCGTATAGCGTTTAGGAAAGAAATATTTTTAACTATACGCTGTCCGCTATACGCTATGTCATTTAGTTTGGAGTTCGGAGAAAAAAGCATTTAAAAAAAACTTAATAATCAACATGTTAGATGTCTGGTAGTAAATCTTTAAGCTTATATATATTCATTAAATCTGTTATTACAGAGTTCAAACTGCTATCCGTTGGGGCTACCAAATGTGATTCAGGGGAGTTATTCGCATGTAACTGCTTGAATATTCGGGCGGTTACGGGAGTTCGATAAGCTTTTCCGTCGTATTTTACGCCCTCGGGAAATATTACCGTTTGCAATCGTTGTTTTTGATTTAAATCTGAACCTTCCCAAAGTTTTGCCATATTAGATAAGAATTGTGCACAGTAATTTAGGCAAGCTTCAATATCGTTTCTCTCTATGTTGTTTTCATTAAGTTCGATCTTTTGACAAAAATTTGATTCTTGATTCCACCAACTTTTTGTTTGTATACTTCTTCGCTGATAGTGCCTTTTACCATGAGTTCGAATACTCTTGTGTCCATTTGTTTTAACTCATTCAATTCTCTTTCTACGCGTGATGTTTCTCGGATTCTTTCAGATTGAAGTTTTTTCCAATTTTCTTAGTATTTGTTTTTTTATCCTACTGCTACGCAGATACTTAGCAATATCCCTATTGACAAAACAGATTTTATAGTTTATAATATCAATAATGATAAGTAATGTGTTAGGAGTAGGATATTTATATTAGTTTTTATATTTTTATCCTATGTCCTGATATTATTTTTATAAAAAGGAAATTTTTCTTGCGAGAATGCCAGAAAAGAAAATGTTTTTGTGTCTAACCCTAAAGGCTAAACCTTCCTGTGCATTATTAAGGAAGGGTCTAAAAACTAAAAGGTTTAGATACCACGGAGGTACGTTGTGTTTTCCCTAAATGAAATGGATTTTGAGGAAAGAATGAAAAGTAAAGTAACAAGTAAAAAGTTGTTCATAAAGGTTATCGCCCTCGCGGTAATGATATCTTTTCTATGCCAGAATATTGCCTGGGCAATCCCAGACTACAGTCCACAGACTACAGTCCCGAATGATGTGTCCAAAGTAGAATATCTTCGGGATCCCGAAGCAAAACCCCAGTGGGATTCTCCATTCGGGAACCATAGACTGCAGATCGAAAGAAATAAACTTGCTCCTTCTTCAAAGGTTCAGGATTTGGATGATCAGATAGAGATTCAATACGGATTTGTATTAACTGCTATTAATGGCTATTTGGATGAATTGGGTGGTAAGCGGCTGACAGCCAAAAGGCTTGAGGGAATACAGAGAAAACTTAAGGAAAAATTACCTAATATCTGCTGGTTTGAATGCAAGCATGGTTTTGAATTTGCTATCGGGCGCCAGTATCACTTTGTTAAATATGAAAGAGGCAAACTAAAACGTGTTTCAGATCCACTGGATTCCGTCATGGACAGCAAAGATGCCGGCGGAAATGTTCACAAACTACGTGTAATCGTATGCAATCAAGAAAATATACCTATCCTGAAAGAAGCCTTTAGATCTTGGTCAAGAGATAAGGATGAAATCAAGGTCTCTATGGTAAGGGATTTTTTAACCAGTCTGGATATAGATACCACTAAGGATTATTTGAAAAAAATGAAAAATGAGAATTCCGTTGCAATGGTCATTATTGATGACAATGGGATTGCCTGCGGTTACAGAGAATTACCCCGCGCCAAAGTTGAAGATTCATTAACAGCCGAAGCAGATCCGCACACGAAACTAACATCTGAAGAGATGGAAATCGAAAGAGAACAACTAATAGATCTTATCAAAGCCACAGTCGAAGAACTTAAAACTAAAGATATAAATACGGTCTACTATCCCGGCATAGGAGAAGATATTGAGAGGGTTCTTTTAGGTACTAATGCTCAAACTATAGTAGGCGTTGATCCTCTGGAATACCTAACCAAAGAGGACATTATAGAAATATACGGGTCAAAAATTAAAAACCTGGGTGGAAAAAACATAGCAATTGACGAAGCAGGCACTCTCGGAAACGGCGGCAAGTTAATCTTCAGCTTTAATTTTGAAGGCGAATCAAAAAACAAACCGAGAAAAATTATTTTATACCGCGAAGATTTTACTAAATATACACCTGATAAGATAGGAGAGACAAAAGACGGTTATGATATTTGCTTTGGTTTTGGGGTTCAACTCGATCTGTTTACTCAAGAGTTTATAAATGCTTGCCTATTGCCATTGGATGAAAATGGTTTATTTTTATGTCATGATATTACTGCTGATTTCCGTGAACTATCCGAATTAAATTTACCACTTGCAAATAAAACACCATTAAATTTGCCAAATGTAGGCCCTCATTATGTATGGATTAAATCAAAGGAGCGTGAACCTGCTCAAATTGCCAAAATCCGTAAGAGTTTTGTGAATGGCATAAATAATATCGTAGAGCCTGCTTATTTTACTAAGGGAAAAGTCAAAATGGCTAAACCTACCAAAGCTGAGGAAGAAGAAGCAAAATTTGCTGGTTTGGAAAAAATAACATTTGAAGATATAAATAAATTGAAAAATATGCCCAATTTTAAAAGATTGGGTCAGGTTTTAGGTTTTACAGGTATAGGTCCCGACATGGAAAGAAAACACGTTACAAGTTTAGCAGTAAAAGGGCATGACTTGAGAGTTGCTAAGGTATCTCGCACAATAGCTGAACGTTTTGGAGCAAAACCTGAGTTAGCTGAATTTATAGGACTAACACATGATTATGCTGCTTTACCTTTTCGCCATTTTATGAATTTGGGAAGCTTGGGAAAAAAGCAAAAAGAAGCAGGTTACAATGCAAAACAGCATAATATTGATTTATTGGAACAAGATGGGTTCTCATTGTCAGAAGCATTAAAGATTGATCTATTGAATTTTGATATAAACACAAAAGCTAAAATATCTGATGAGGCAAAAATTGCTATTGCATGTGAGAGTGTTGAAGGCGCTGTTGAAGATATTATGTTTGGTTTGAAATACGGGTTATTTACTTATAATGATATTCCAAAATCTATTTTAGGTCTTTTACATTTGGATAAAATTGGTCAATCTGAGCTGGAAAAACGCATTGATAAGGATTTTGACAATGTTGTTGTTGAGGTTGCTTTAGGTGCTTTTTTAAAAGAAGACCTAGAATTTATTGCTGCACTTGTTAACAAAGCAACCACAGTAAAGAATACATGCAGACGCGATTTAATTGTAGAAAAGATATTTAAGGTGTCTAATACACCTGAGGCAATAGCAGCGGCTGAAGAGGTTCTTGTTCCTGTTTATGAGAATTATATAAGGCAATACAGGAAAGATCACCCGGGGATTAAAGATGAAAGTCTCGCAGTCTTACATGCGATAGATCAAATGGTCAAGATGTCAGATGACGATGTTGTTAAGTGGACAAGACTTAAAGGCAGTCGTCCTGATCTGGAAGTATATCCGATCGTTTGGGATATTTTTTATCCTATGCTGAATGATTTGATTATAGTTTGTAACGAAGAGATGTCAGAACGTTTTGTATCAGACCGCACAGAAGTACCTGCAAAGGTGTTTATTGATGGCATTGAAAGAACAGATGCTCCCAGACCTGTTTTGGATATTGCAGAAACTGTAACACCAATAGAAGAGGATAGTAAATATGATCAAGTATCAACATATTCTTATGGCAATTATTTGTTTAATGCAATGTTTGTTGTTTTTAAGGATAGAAAAATATTTCATCGGGCAGGCGAACCTGTTTTTGCTCCCGAGCAAAAATATACAATGATTGTCAGGTGGAAAGATAAAGAAAAAGGTATTACATCTGAAGATGTTACATTTGAAAAAGAAAAAACAACTAATGAGGTTAAAGTATATATAAAAGGTTTAGAAGGCGATCAGGCCGGAAATATTGAACTGGCATTTTTTGGAGAGAGATTGATACATAAAGGTAAACCCGTTTCATGGGAAGAGATATATAACCAGTTTGATGATATGTTTCACTTGTACCTGTTTCCGCAAATTGTTCAGGATAAGGCCTGGAAGGACGGGATTGGTTGGACGGAACTCTTCTTATCGCTGCCTAAAAAAGATCATCCTGTAGACAGAAAAAAATTATTGGATGTATTGAATAATGATGGTCTTTTAGAAAATATTGATTTACAGCCATATTTTAACGACGGCTACACCCTCGAGCAAATTAAGGAGTATGGACTTGAGGCCGAACATCGTGGTTATTGGGAAAAGGAAGGAAAAGGACCTTTAAAAGAAGGAGAGTATAGTATTGTTGATAATCGTTTTTTGAATGTGCGTCTCATAAAGTCACGTTATCCTCATAATCTAATAGGTATTACCAAAAGAGGCAATATTGTAATGATTAACCTAACAGGAGATAAAGGAAAAGAAATTGGTTATACCATAGAAGAAGTACAGGCCATAGTTGCAAAAGAAAGCAGTAAAAGAAATGACCCTATACAGGAATTATTCTTATTAGCAAATGGACCAGATGTCATAAAACGGGTTAATGGCAAGTTTGTCTCAAAAACTGCCGGTGCCAGAGACAAAGTAACAGCAGTAATCGTATTGGCGGCAAAAGTTGCCAAAGCTGAGGAAGAAAAACCTGTTGTTTTAACACCCGAAGCCGAAAAGTTGCTGCCGGCACGGACGGTAGATATAAATTCATACAGTGAATCAAAAAAAGGAGTAGAAAGTGCAGCATAATTCATTCCTATTTTATCTGCTAAATCCTTAAAGGAGATTATTTTTGCTCCATACTTTTCCATAGACATACCTTTTCTTTTCCTTTAAACCATATTCCTTCCTGTTAGGGTGGAAGCGCGCCATTGTAACCCGCTATTGAAGCGACAGCGGGCGCGCAGGGGCGCGAAAAGATAAACAATCCATGACATGCCTCCGAGTTATCGGAGCTACTTCTACCCACAAGGCACAATTCTATGGAAATCAATTTGCGGGTAGAAATAGACCCCGACAGGTCTGGGTGCAAGCCATTCCGAATAAAGTTATAGTTATTTATGGTGCAAGAAGATGTGGAAAATTGTATGTATATGAGATAGAATATGGTGATAAAAAAGTAAAAGTGCCGACTAAATGGAAAAGTGCTTATGAAAAGGCTTTATATACATTGATCAATACTGAAAATTATCTAGATTTTGTTTGTTAAAATATATTTAAATTGGTATTGGTATAGTAGTATGGAAGGGACTAATTTGTATGAAACGAAATATATATATTGTTCTTATAGCAGTGCTTGTTCTCTTAATATGTGTGCTCAGCGCATATCTCCTGAAAAGAGAAACTTCTGAACAATATGATCTGAAGAAAGTTTCTGAGGAAGCTTCTCAGAAAGCAGTATCTACGGCGCCGCAGCCATTGTCTCCTGTGCTGTTACAAGGGTTTCCAAAGCTGATTACGATGAACGATCTGGGTGGATATCCCCTGAGTGAGGAAGAAAAACGGGAAGTGCTTAAAACATGCACAGTACTCAATAAAGCCATAGAGCATGCGGCTGTGGATACAGCGGTGAAGCAGGCTAATGCCATACGTTTATACGGTTTAAAGGATTTATCGAACAGCGCATTTATCGTTATAGCTGATAGTGCCGGGAATATTTATGACCAGGAACTGTTTGCAGATAAACTTGACGAAATGCTGAATCCTTCCGCGAGTATTGTTTACGACAAAGTCTTGAGTGATGCTATCCAGTCAGATAACAGTGATATGGTTATCCGTATGGTTGATAAGCTTGAGATGCTTCCTGATGCTAGAGGTTCGTGGCTGAAAGGGATGCGATATCTTATGAAAGCTGCTCAGGAAAAAAACGATATGGATCAGCTTATTCGTTTATCGAGTAAATTGTTTTATAATGCTGATTTCGATGGTGCTCGGGGTGGTTTTGAAAATTGTATGGCTTGCGAAGAGGATCCAAAAAAACGTATAGATATAGCACTTGAGTATGAAAGTTTTGGATTCAATCTGTTTACAAGAAAAGAAATAAGTGAGCTTCTTCAAAATGCCCTCCAGGCACGTAATGATAATGCAACTGTCAGATTCCTTGATGTTGCCTATGATATAACGCCCGCTAATGCTATTGGTGCAAACTTTAGTTATTTAAATACACTGATTAATGAAAATAAGCCGCTTAAAACCATTATTGATGCAAGTGTGCGTCTTGCGCACAGTGATGATAAAGCAGTGAAAGAACGTTTCCTGAATCTGTGGCGTGCCCGTGCAGCTCAAGCTCAAAAAGACAAAAATCCACATGATATTGAACTCATCGCCGATTACTGTGCATTAAACAATGATAAAAACACCCGTCTTTTTGCTCTTGACCTCTACGAGGACCTTCTTTTGAGGGATACGATAGGTGTTGAGAAGAAAATGATGCTTTTGCAAAAAGTTACTGAATTGGGAACGGACGCACATCCGGTTCTTGAAAAAGAGGCGCCCAAGATCATTGCGGAGGCCGAACAAAAAGAAGTACCTACAATGGTGCAGTATGTGTCATGGATGTTTCTTGGTAGCGAATCACCGCTATTGAAAACAGTGGGATTAAAAGGATATACCAATAGTGGCAAGAAACTTATCGCTGAAGGTAATTTCATTGATGCTATGCAGGTCGGCAAGAATCTTTTACGCATTGAAGGAAATAAAAATGCACAGGTAAACGGTAAAAAAATATGGTGCCAAGCATATGGCGAGTTGGTGAATAAAAAAGAATATGGGCAGCAGGCTATCAATGATGGATTAGATATGCTTTCGGCAAGTAACGATACTGAGCTTCAGGAAAGTGCACAGATGGGGATTTTAACGTGCCTTGATGCCATTAAAGATGATGATTCTTTAATGCGCCTTGATATTGTTTCGCGGCTCATTGCGGTAAATGATCCGGTTTTGAAAAAAAGTGCGGATGAAATTATTAGTGATGTGTATGAAGAAGCAATATCCTTACAAGAGCCGGAAGTTACTCTTGTTGTTGCAGAGCGTTTTATTGCCTCCGGTGAGGAAGATCTGAGGGCTAAGGCAGTCACGCTTCTTGAGAAATTGTGGGATGCCTACAAGAATGGTGCTGAATATTCTCCTGAATTTGTAGAACATATGATTAATCTTATGAGTGTTTCAGGTGATGCAACACTTGTCGGTATTGCTGATAAAAGCATTGGGAATGTTCCTGAGGAATAAGATACAGCTGTGCAGGGCTTTAGCCCTGCGAGTATGCAAGGCTGAAGCCTTGCTCTACAGTTGTCATTAATACATCAATGAAAAAGCGGCAGAAAGTAGGGTGTTTACATGAAACGGGTCTTAGCTATAGCATGTATGATTATCTTTAGTTCAGGTGTTGCGTTTTCCCAGACTGATGAGTCGATAGAAATACAGAGACTTGTTCCCATGGGAGGAAATCTGCACGGCTGGAATCTCAATGGAGATGTAACTCATTTTGATGCCCAGAATCTGTATCTCCATATTAATGGTCAGGCAGAAATGTACCTTGATTACGGTTTTGTCATAATGGTGAGCGCTGACTATGAGAAAAAAGGGGATAAAGGTATTGTCTCTGTTGATATATATGATATGGGGGATAAGGACCATGCGTTAGGTATATATACTGCTGAAAAAGACGGTACTGCAACAAAAGTGGCTGTGGGTGCCCAGGGGTATATGAGCGCCTATATTCTTAATTTCTGGAAAGGACCATACTATATAAAGGTATTTGCCTTAGCAGGAGTTCAAGATCTTAAGAAAGTCTTGCTTGCCTTTGCTGAAGCAATAGATAAAAAGATGCCCAGTGATACGTCTTTACCTATGCGTGCATTACGGCTCAATAAAGAGGGTATCATACCCGGCTCAACAATGTTTTTCCCTAAAGGTTTTCTTGGGCACGGGTTTATTAATAATACATATAGCGCGCAATATTCTTTTGGTGATGACAATGAAGTGCGTATGTTTATATCTGAATACAAGAGCTCCGAAGCGGCACTTGCCGCTTTTCGCAAGTATCGTGATTTTGTTTCAAAAGATAAAGATAAACGATATGAGGAGCTCAAAGGGTTTGGTGAGATAAGTTTTTATTATGGCGATCGCTTTAATAAAGAATATATCATTGTGAAAAAAGATACATATCTATGCGGTGCAGTCGGTGATACATTAGTAGGGCCTCAGCGGACGCTCTTAAAAGATATTATTCCTGAGTAAAGGTTTTCAACCTTTACATTTTCATTAGAGCAGCAGACGGTTTGTCTTTGATCGTACTTCTCCAATGCTCGTTACATATATTGCCGGTTTATCCAATACCGGACAGACATTTTCACATATCGAACATCCAATGCATAGTGCCGGGTCAACATGCGGTTGAGCGATTAATATCGTTTTTCCGTTTCTGTCTTTTATCTCCACTTTTTCAGTCCAGATCGCTTTTATCGGTGTGGGGCAGTGTTCCTCACAAACAATGCATGGTTTGTTATATGCGTAGGTAAGACAGCGTGACTTATCAATGCATGCGGTACCGATCTTTACCGTTTGTTTTTTTGTAAGAGATAACTCGGTAATTGCCTTTGTCGGGCATGCTTGGCCGCACACGGTACAGTTGTATTCACAATATCCTTTTTGTCCAACACCAGTAGGTGAGAACATCCCTTCAACACCTGCTTCAAGCAGTGTCGGCTGGAGAAAATTTGTCGGGCATGCTCTCATGCAATTACCGCATTTGATGCATGCAGCTAAAAAGTTCGGTTCGGGAATTGCTCCGGGTGGTCGAATGAGCTTCGGGTTTACTCTTTTTGCCCAAAATTGTTGTCTTAAAAGAGGGACTGAAAGAATCCCCAGTAATCCGCTTGAAATAATCCGTCTTCTGCTGATATCGAGTGCTGGTTCTGTTGCCTTTCTTTTTCCCATTACAAAAGAGAGTGCTTTTTCCGGGCATTCAGTGGTGCAGTTCAGACACATAACGCATTCGCTTGCGATCCATCCGTCTTTTATATGCGGATTGCATGCCCCTTCACAGTGATGTGTGCATGAGGCGCAATGTGTGCATTTGTCATTCATTTTTAGGCGGAGAAAAGAAATGTGTGATATGAGCCCTAACAGTGCGCCAAGCGGACAGATGACTCTGCACCAGTATCGTGAACGGTAAAGATTAAGGAATACTATTGCTAAAAAGATAATTGTTAGAAGTAATGTGTAAGAAAAATGGGGCGTAAAAAAGTAAAAGACGTTATTTTTTATTACGTACAGGGTGTTTCCTGCGAGATTTGTCACACTATCATTGTTAATCGCGAACAAAAGATCGAAAAAGCGGGTAGTGACGAACTGTACGATTGGTATAACTCCTAAGGTGAATGAACGTCCAAAAAATGAAAACGGGTCAAGTAACCCTATCTGGTTTACTGAAAAAATTGTACCGGCAAGAAAAAATATGAGTATTAGATATTTAATTTTTTGTATCGGTGAATAGATGTCAGGCGCTGGTTTTTTCAGTTTTCGTTTTTTAAGGTATCCGACAAATTGGTTTAATGCGCCAAAAGGACATACCCAGCCGCAGAAAACTCTGCCGAAGAATAAGGTCGCAATAACGGTGATAAGTGATAGTAGGGTAGCAAAAACAATCTTATGTGTCGCGAGAATATTTGCAAGGCCGATCAATGGATCAATATAAAAAAAGAAGTTTATGTTTTCATCAAGCGTGTTCATTCCTGATTTATCTTCAGCTAAAAAGAAGAGTGCCAGAAATACTATAAAAAACACGAGTTGTGATATGCGTCTTAAATGGATCATAATGTATATTATGTTACCGTATGAATGAGTTCTTTATATCTTAGTTTATTGTAGTCCATAGTTCCCAGGCCTCTTTTTTCTGCGTTAACAATATAGCCCAGGTCAGAGCCTTTCATGCTAAACAGTGTTGCGGCTAAGCTGTCTGCTGCAACAGGGTCGGTTGACGCTATGATGGTATCTTTTACAACAACATCATTCAAGTTTCCGCCTGTGGGGCCGTTACGGACAAGTATGCGTATCGCATCAATAATCGTCAGTGTCGGCTTGAAATAACATGCCAGATCAGAGATTGTTTCATTAATATCCTGATGGAGCTGGTTTCTCGCTCCGCCAACCGCGCCAAACCAGTTTTTCATGCCAAGAGTGAGTTTTGCAAGGGCGTGATTTTTTGCAATCGGGACATTGATGATTTTATCGGCACTGATAATCTCTCTGTTAACCGGCCAATCTTTTATTACGTTGCCGTTGATGTTCATTTCTTTGAATTCCCATTTCTCAGAGTAGAAAAGTTCCGCGCCTGTTTCTTTTGCAACCTGGTGAGCGCCGGATAAAGCGAATGTTTTTCTTGGATCGTTACAGGTGTTATCAGTGATCCTTACTTTTTTAGCTCCTGCTTGAAAGCAGAGTTCTATGATCGTTCTTAAGACTGTCGGGTTTGTGTTTGCCGCTTGTTCCGGTGTGCGTGCCCATCCAAGGTTTGGCTTTATCATTACGATATCACCTTTAGTTATAAAACGGTTAATGCCTCCCACGAGGTCGATAGCGGTTTTTACATTTTTTGGTATATCAGAATTTTTAACAAGTGCGATATCGTATGGCGGGGTCTTTTCAGCAAAGAGTGATTGCACAGACATGTTCTTCAAAGAGCCGCTGCCAAAAAGGTAGGTGCCGACTCCTGTTAAAGAAAGTAATTTAAGGAATTTTCTTCTATTCATATGCGTTCATTATACCATATTTGCCATTATTTGTTAATTCAAAAATGTACTAATAAATCTGCGTAAAATATGTTTTATTTACTCTATATTTTGTTATTATAGGTGGACCGCACATGAATGACTATAATAGGGGTGTTTGTATGAATACCATTAAGAGATCTGACGGGTTAAGTATTGTGCAACTTATACTGTTAATAGTGCTTTTGGTTGTGCTTGCATTAAGCGCTATACCGGTATACTTTAACGTGGTATTGCAGACGCAAAAAAACCAGGAACGTGATGATGTGGGATATGTGCGTGACGGCATTGCGTTTTACGCCAGAGGACATAACCGTATTTTTCCGGGTACATTAGATGGTGCTCAAAGCGGTGATGCTTCGATAGTGAATCAGTTTTTTACGCGTGTGTTGGTTAAAGACGGGGTGTCAAACGGATGGGTCAAAGACGGCCCGTTTCTGTATAGAGGACCCACAGAGAGATTGTATAAATATAACGATCAAGACGGAACATTTAAATAAGTATATTTTACATGATAAAAAAATATAACAGCGGATTTACCATATTAGAAGCGCTTATACTCTTAATTGTTCTTACTGTATTTGTAGTTATTATTGCACTTTCAATATCTCCTTACAGAAAATTGCAGTTGAAAGGCGCTGCAAACAGATTTGCTTCCGATATACGTATCTGTCAGCAATACGCCATGCAAAAAAACAGTTGTTATCTCATGCAGTTTGATAAAAAACATCATGGATATACCGTTAAACGCGTGAAAGATGCCCTCGTGGTAGACATTAAAGACCCTTTTAAAAAGAATGAGCCGTTTAAAGTCGATTTTTATACGGGAAGCACCAAAGGGATTAAAATAAAAGACATTAATTTTAATGGTGGTAATGAGCTTCGGTTTTCACCTCGAGGCGTACCAATGGATAAACGGGATGTTCCTCTTGCATCTAATGGATCGGTAACATTAGAAAACGCGTCCGGTACAGTCTCGATCATTGTTAGTCCTGATACGGGAAGGGTAGCTCAAAGTTTTGATAAATAAAAAAACAAAGAATAAACATAATGGTTTTTCCTTCATTGGTATAGCTACGTTTACTGTGCTTGTTGTTGTTACGATAGCTATTGTCTTTGGCCTTGTTGCAACTATTGCACGAAGTGGTTCTCATGCAATTATTCGTGCGCAGGCTACAAGTCTGGCCCAAGCCGAGATAGAGTTTGTCGTCGCTCAGCCCTTTGACAAGATAGTTCAAGAACCCGCTCGGGACGTTCGTTTGTCTGATGGAACAATGTCCGTGTCCAAAAAGGTAAGTTATGTTAACGGACCTCAAGATCTTACTCGGCCGGTAAAAGAAAAAACAATGTATAAAAAAGTTACCGTTACTGTTTCTCATAAAAAAATTCGCAGTGTTGTATTTGAAACAGTGAGAGCAAAAAGAAAATAATAAGGAATTTAAAAGGTATGAAACAGCAGTTTCTGCGAGATAAACAGGGTTTTTCTGTTATTGAGGCATTAATTACGTCGGTAACGCTTATCGTTGTCGGGAGTATTATTATCTATGCGTTAGCGGCCGGTATTAATGGCTATATCGCGACACTTAAGCGGGAAAATACTTTTTCTCCATTGCGCAACGCATTAACGCGTATTGAAAAAGATATCAGGGAAGTTGCTACGTTAAAAGATGTGCATTATGCCTCACGCGATATGTTTACCTTTAAAGATATTCATAACAAGCTCGTTGAATTTACTTTTAATAAGAATGCTATTTATCTTAATAAACGTGTTCTCGTTTCAGGTATTTCCGGAGGGCGTTTCACTTATTATGACAGTAATGGTAAAGAGATCAGTGAGCCGAGTGTAGCGCCAAATCCTACTGATCTCAGATTTGTAGGGATTGAGATGCAAGTCAGCGGCAAAAATCCACTTACTTTAAAAACAGTGATTTGTCCCCGAACACTAAGGAAATAGTATGACGTGGTATTATAGAAAAAAAATAATGGAGCGGCGTGGTGCAGGTGTGCTGATATCATTTTTTATCATGGTATCACTCATTTTTGTTATTGTGTTTTTAGCCTCGCTTATTGCCGCGAAAAGTAAGCTGAGTAACCTCTCTCATTCGTCCAGACAGGCATTGTCTATTGCTGAGTCAGCGGCAGATATCGGTATGCGTTCAATACGTGACGATGTTGGTGCTCGTCCACAAACAAAGAACCCGTATAATTATGGGTATGTGTCTGGGGTAGGGATTGATCCGACGAAGTGTTCTATGCCCGATATGGTACGTGCAGTAAGTTCATATTCCGCTAATAATGATGAGCATGTAGTTTTAAGTACCCCTGGAAGCTCTATTGAAGTGTATGATTTTCCTCGCTTGGGTAGTTATCTGGGGACGCGCATCTATGATGTAAAGGTTGGGGTGCGTGCAGTGCGGACTAAACCTACTGATCGGTCGTTACTCACAGTATCTATATCAAAAGATGGCGGTCGTGTGTGGCATGATGCTCCTAATGACATTGAAATGGGTGACGGATGGTCAAAAAAAGGTGAAGATATTCATTTTCTATCGTTATCACAAAAATATTTATCGTGGAAAACACTCTATAATCCTGATCAGGTGCGCATCAAGATAACGAAAAAAGGCGGCCAGGCGTCAGTTTTAGTTGATCATCTCTTTTTATTGATTACGGTAGAAATTGATACGATTACGGAACCGTGGAGTACTGCTTCATATATTAGTTTGCCTGCAGTTTGTTTGGGCGGGAGTATTGATACAATACATATTGAAGCTGAATCAGGCAAGGTGCATCTGAATACTGCACCGCTTGCGCTAATTACATCGCTTTTTATGCAATACGGTGTTAGTCAAGAAATTGCAGTACAGTGCGCTCAGAACATTATTGCATACCGGGATAAAAAGCCGATTACGCATATTGAGGAATTGCTGTTGATTGATGGGATCTCGCCGAGTGTTTATAATGTTGAGGTTGTTGATCCTGATCGGGGTTCACGAAAACTTTTTGATGATATTACCGTATATTCGTGGATAAACAGTTTTGCGGGTAATCGTGCACCGATTAATATCAACACAGCCTCTCATGAAGTGCTTGCTGCGGTATGTACCCCTATAATCGGTTCTGATAAAGCAGTGCTCCTTGCACGGGATATTATTGCCAAAAGGGGTGATCTTCCCTTTGCATGTATTAGTGCCACGTATCCCGAAAACAAAAATATGAGTTATGCTGACTTTATTACAAAAAGGACATATCTTTTAATATCGGATAAAGAGGCGCTTGTCCTCAGTGCTGATTTTTCGCGAGGACATAATACCTTGAAAGGTAACACAGCGCAGTTTTCATTTTATTCAAATAGTTTTCTTATTAACGGAAAAGGCATGTACCCAAAGCATGCTGACGGTGTAACAAGGGGTGTTAGAGTCTTATATGGCGATATTTATGATTATGAGTCTATGATATTTTCTCAGGTTGGGTCTCTCCGCAATAGTGTTATTCCCGGTGAGGTAGGTTTTTCTGGCTACTGGGTAGAAGAATAGGGGGGTAAAGCCCTAAGATGCTCAACATGTGTGTTTTATAAAGTATTTTAAGCTCTTTTTTCTCCCTTTTGTACGTGCTGGGACGACCGGAAGCCCGTATTGGTAAATAATTCCCAAATATATTGACTTTAACACGGTTCTTGCATATTATTACTGTCCGCCTGATGCAGGTTTTATATAGATAGATGTAGAAATTTGAACTTATATAATTGAAAAGGAGTGATTTTTGTGAATGTGAAGATAAAAGAAGTAAAAAAATACAAAAAGATACTGAGCGTTGAAGTTCCTCTGGAAGATGTTCAGAAAGTATTTAATGATGTGTATCGCGAAATAAGCAATTCAGCGAATATGCCCGGTTTTCGTAAAGGGAAGATTCCTATGGATGTTGTAAAAAAACATTATAAGGCTGATGCTGAGCAAGAAGTGTTAAAACGTTTGTTGCCATCTGCTTATTCTCAAGCTGTTGAGGAAAATAATTTACGTCCTGTATTACAGCCTACTATTAATAAAGTAGATTTTAAGCCTGATAGCCCCCTTACCTTTGAAGCGGAAGTAACGGTACGTCCGGAGATTAAGCTGCCGAAATATAAGGGTATTGATATTGAACTTAAGAAAATGGATGTGCAGGATAAAGATGTTGATAGTGCCGTAAATAATCTGCTTGAACGTAACGCAACTTTTGAGCCGATCAGTGATCGTGGTGTCGAGATGGGGGATTTTGCACAGCTTGACTATGAAATATTTGTTGATGGTGCGTCGATTGATTCCGCAAAAGATCTGTTGTGGCCTATTGAAGAGAAGGGTTTTTATCCAAACTTCGCTCAAGGTCTTGTTGGGGCTAAAATCGGTGAGGCAAGAGACATAGATACTACTTTACCTAAAGAGTATATGAAGGAAGAGTATCGCAATAAAAAAGCGGTTATTAAAACGACGGTAAAAGAAATTAAAGTTAAAAAGATTGCTGAACTGAACGATGAATTTGTTAAAGAGCTTGGCATGGATATCAATTCAGTAGATGATTTAAAGACAAAGATACGTGAAGAGATGTCCCGCTATAATGATGATATCAAGCGGATGGATAAGGAAAACAAAATATGCGAATTCCTTGTTAAGAAAACGTCGATCGAAGTGCCGCCGGAACTCGTTGAAAAACAAGTTGATTTTCTTGTTCAAGACGAAAAGCAACGGCATCAGCAGCATCAGGCAGCAGAAGTGACTGATGAAGCTAAGCTCCGTGAATCGCTCAAAGAAAAAGCGGAAAGTCAGGTAAAACTCTACTTTGTTCTTGAAGTTTTGGCTGAAACAGAAAATATCAGTGTAACAGATCAGGATGTTGATGAGCGAATAAAAGAAATTGCTGCACGTATGGGTAAAAACTACATGGATGCAAAAAAACATTTTGTTTCAGATGGGAAAATTGAAACCCTTAAAGACAAGATTAGAGAAGATAAAGTTATTCGTTTCGTTGGGGAACAAGCACAAGTAAAAGAAAAATAATTATAACGTTAAGAGGAGGCATTATGCTCGTACCAATGGTTATTGAAACAACCGGTAGAAGTGAACGTGCGTATGATATCTATTCACGATTATTGAAAGATAGGATCATATTCCTTGGTACCGCGATCGATGACATGGTTGCAAACCTTGTTGTTGCTCAAATGCTTTTTTTACAGATGGAAGACCCGGATAAAGATATTAATGTTTACATTAATTCTCCTGGCGGATCTGTCACAGCAGGGTTGGCAATATACGATACAATGCATTTTTTAAAATGTCCGGTGACCACATACTGTGTGGGGCAGGCGGCAAGCATGGGTGCAGTACTGCTCTCTGCCGGCACAAAAGGTAAGCGTTATGCGCTTCCTCATGCGCGTATTATGATACACCAGCCATGGGGTGGTGCGCAGGGTTCTGCCGCGGACATTACCATTCAGGCAAGAGAAATTAACCGTTTAAAAGAAGATCTCAATAAGCTTTTGGCAAGTGACACCGGTCAGGATATAGAGGCGATCACCAGAGATACTGATCGTGATTTCTTCATGTCCGCACAAGAAGCTAAAGACTATGGGTTGGTCGATGCTGTTGTTGAAACGGTGAAAAAGTAATAGTTTAAATATGTATTATGTAAGAGTGTAAGGATCAAAAATGGCAAAATTTAATGACAAAAACTCTGCACGCTGTTCATTTTGCGGTAAAGGTCAAAAAGAAGTCAATAAATTGATATCCGGACCGGGTGTCTATATATGCAATGATTGTGTGCATTTGTGTAAAGATGTCCTTGATAAAGAAAAGGTGAAAGTAGTTGAGCCGGAGGCTCCCCGTAAAGAGTTTGTTGTTCCTAAACCTGTTAATGTTAAAGAATTCCTTGATGAATATGTTATCGGCCAGGAACATGCAAAAAAGCGTCTTGCGGTTGCAGTGCATAACCACTATAAACGTATTAATAGTACGGTTGATACAAGCGATGTTGAAATAGAAAAAAGCAATATTCTTCTTGTCGGTCCAACGGGAACCGGGAAAACACTGCTTGCCCGGACACTGGCAAGGTATCTTGAGGTGCCGTTTGCGATAGCTGATGCGACAACGTTGACTGAAGCAGGCTATGTCGGTGAAGATGTTGAGAATGTTGTGTTAAAACTTTTGCAGAGTGCTAATTATGATCCTAAAAAAGCTGAACTCGGTATTGTCTATATAGATGAGATTGATAAGATAGCAAAAACAACTGATAATGTTTCTATAACCAGAGACGTGTCGGGTGAGGGAGTGCAGCAAGCGCTTTTGAAGCTTGTTGAGGGGACAGTTGCTAATGTTCCGCCAAAAGGTGGCAGGAAACATCCTCATCAGGAATTTATACAGGTGGATACCTCACACATTCTCTTTATCTGTGGTGGTGCGTTTAACGAGTTGCCTCAGATTATTAAGCGACGTTTAGGTAAAAGAGTAATGGGTTTTGGTACTGATCTTACCCGCATTGATAAAAAGAATGTGGGCGAAGTACTCGAGATGGTTGAACCTGAAGATCTCTTAAAGTTCGGATTAATACCTGAGTTTATTGGACGATTCCCGGTGGTTGCTACATTGGGTGAACTGACTAAAGAGGATTTAATACATATTCTCACACAACCGAAAAATGCCTTAATTAAGCAATATAAAAAATTATTTGAAATAGAAGGTGTTGGCCTTGAGTTTACCGATGATGCATTGACTGCACTGGTAGAAAAGGCGATTACAAAAGGTATGGGTGCACGTGCGCTTCGTTCGATAATGGAAGATATGATGCTGCATATTATGTATGATGTTCCTTCGCGTAAAGATGTGCAAAAATGTGTTATCACAAAAGAAGCGGTAGAAGGAAAAATACCGCCCCTTATGGTCGAATCAAAGAAAAAACGCTCAGCGTGATTGGTTTAACGTAGTAATGAGTATACATATAAATAATACTGATGTTAAAGAAGTAAAAGAAGCAATCATTCCTCTTGTACCGCTTAAGGATATCGTTGTTTTCCCCAATACCGTTATCCCTGTTCTTGTCGGAAGATTACGGTCAGTGAAAGCAGTTGAAGAGGCAATGCTTGATAACAAGCTTATTATATTTGCTACACAAAAAGTGTTTAACCAAGAAGATCCTACCCCGAAAGATATATACGAGATTGGGACCCTGTCACGCATACTGCAGACGATGAGACTGCCTGATGGGTCAATTAAGCTTTTGACTGAAGGACTGCGGCGCGTAAGGATACGGAAATACCACAATCTAAGAGAATATTTCTCGGTTAGAACATCAGATGTTGTCGTAACTGAAAAGAAGACTACAGAAAATGAGGCGCTTGTCCGGTCGGTCAAGAATCTCTTTGAACAGTATGTAACGCTTAATCAAAAAATCCCTCAAGATATCCTCGGTGTTATCCAGGAAACTGATACCCCTGATAAACTGAGTGATTTTGTTGCTGCGCACGCGATATTTAAGATACAGGATAAGCAGGACCTTCTTTCACTACTGTCATCTTCCGGACGATTAAGAAAATTAATGGAACTGTTAACGCTGGAACTTGAAATATTAGGAATAGAAAAAAAACTAAGTGATTCAGTTAAAAAACAGATTGAAGACAGCCAGAAGAATTTTTATCTCAATGAACAGTTAAAAGCGATTGAACGAGAACTTGGAAGAGAACCTGGTTTTGGGAGCGATGGCGCTGAGGTAAAGAACCGAATTGCTGAAGCCGGTATGCCGAAAGAAGTTGAAGAAAAAGCGTTAAAAGAACTCAACCGTTTGTCTCGTATGAATATGTTTACGCCGGAGTTTACGGTTGTGCGCAACTATATTGATGTATTACTTGATCTTCCCTGGGATAAACGAACAAAAGATAATCTTGATCTGCGGCATGCAAAGAAGATTTTAAATGAAGATCATTATGGGTTGGAAGATCCAAAGGAACGTATACTTGAATTTCTAGCGGTGAAAAAACTGACTAACAATGCAAAGGGAAGTATTATCTGTTTTGTTGGGCCCCCGGGAGTAGGAAAAACATCGCTTGCACGATCAGTTGCCCGCACATTGGGGCGTAAGTTTGTAAAAGTATCATTAGGGGGTGTGCGTGATGAAGCTGAGATCAGAGGACATAGAAGAACCTATGTCGGTGCTTTGCCCGGAAGGATTATTCAGTCTTTAAGAAAAGTAAAATACAAAAATCCTGTTTTTTTGCTTGATGAAATTGATAAGCTATCGAGAGATTTTCATGGTGATCCTTCAAGTGCGCTTCTAGAGGTGCTTGATCCTGAACAAAATAATATGTTCAATGATCATTTTCTTGAAGTCGATTTTGATTTATCTGAGGTGATGTTTATAACGACTGCGAACGTGATAGATAATATACATCCAACATTATGTGATCGTATGGAAATAATCGATATATCAAGCTATACCGAGTTCGATAAGCTGAATATCGCTAAACAGTATCTTGCCCCTAAACAGATAACGGAAAACGGCTTGAGTAAAACACGTCTCCGGTTTAATGATCAGGCGATCATGAATATTATTCGTGATTACACTTCCGAAGCTGGTGTGCGCGGGCTTGAACGTCAGATTGCAAAAGTTGCCCGTAAAGTAGCGAAAGAAATCGTTGAGTCAAAGAGCAAAAAATCAGTAGCACTATCAGGTGTGACACTGAAAAAATATTTGGGGAACCCGAAATATCAGCAAAACAAAGTAGACGAAAATCTGCCTTGTGGTGTTGCCGTAGGCTTAGCGTGGACACCAACCGGTGGTGATATTATATATGTAGAGTCAACGATCGTTGATGGGCGCGGTAAATTGATTCTTACCGGTAAATTAGGTGATGTCATGAAAGAGAGCGCACAGGCAGCGATGACCTATATACGGTCTATTGCCAAAAAGTTAGGTGTCGAAAAGGATTTTTACCGTAAAGTTGATGTGCACATACATATCCCGGAAGGTGCTATTTCAAAAGACGGTCCTTCAGCAGGTGCTGCTATTGCTGTTTCTATTGTGTCAGCATTGTTGAAAAAACCCATGAAAAAGAATGTCGCGATGACCGGAGAGCTTACTCTTATGGGAAAAATATTGCGTATCGGAGGAGTAAAGGAAAAGACCATAGCGGCACATAGGGTACATATTAAAAAAGTAGTCATGCCTCTGGCAAACAAAAATGATCTTGATATTGTGCCGAAGCAGGTAAAAAATGATATTGAGTATGTTTTTGTGAAGAGTGTAGACGAAGTGTTAAAAGAAGTATTTGATAAAAAATAGATTGTTTTTGTAGGCAAAAAACAGTAATCTCAACAGTTGTTTTGTTGGAATAGCACGAAAATGTAATTATCGTATAATAGAGATTAAAGATATTAATTAGCTGAACGTGAGTGAGGAAGAATATGCCAAATTTAGTGTTAGTGGGTGCGCAGTGGGGTGATGAAGGTAAGGGTAAGATCATAGATGTTTTAACTGAGAAAGCCGATGTTGTCATACGTTTTCAAGGCGGTAATAATGCCGGGCATACTGTTAAGATCGGTACGGAAGAATTTATCCTCCATCTTATTCCTTCAGGAATACTCCATAAAGGAAAAATATGCATGATCGGTAATGGCGTAGTGGTTGATCCGCTTGCGCTTTTACAGGAAATTGAAGAATTGGCAACAAAGGGCATCTCGATCGATAATAATCTTTTTGTGAGTGAAACATGCCATATTATTTTTCCGTATCATAGAAAGCTTGATCTTGTTAAAGAAGAGAAAATGGGCTCTCTGCGTATTGGCACAACTGGACGGGGGATCGGACCTGCCTATATGGATAAATTCTCTCGTGTAGGGATCAGGCTATGTGATCTACTCAATAAAGACGTATTTAAAAGAAAGCTTGAAGCTAATCTTGAGGAAAAAAATCTGGTTCTTCAAAAAGTATATGGTGAGGAGCCAATCTCCTTTGATGAGATATTTGAGACATATACAGATTATGCCCAGAAATTAAGAAAGTATAGCGCAAATACTTCTCTTTTACTTAATCGTGCAATTAAAGAAGGTAAAAATATCCTGTTTGAAGGCGCTCAGGGAACACTCTTAGATGTTGATTTTGGTACGTATCCTTTTGTAACCTCATCGAATCCTACTGCCGGCGGTGCTTGTACCGGTACCGGTGTCGGGCCAACAAGCATTGATAATGTTATTGGTATAGCAAAAGCGTATACAACACGTGTTGGTGAAGGACCGTTTCCGACTGAGTTTCCTGAAGATTTAGCAGCAAAAATCAGAAAAGAAGGTCTGGAATATGGTGCAACAACACAACGGCCGCGACGGTGCGGATGGTTTGACGCTGTTATTGTTCGCCATGCGGTTAGTGTCAACGGTTGTGATAGCCTTGCGGTAACAAAGATGGATGTTTTGGACAAGTTGCCGGTAATAAAAATATGTACCGGATATAAATATAAGGGTGAGATGATTTATGATTTCCCCCTTAATATAGATGTGTTACATGAGTCAGAGCCAGTGTATGAAGAGTGCGAAGGATGGCAAACATCCACAAACGAAGTTAAACGGTACGAAGATTTACCTGTTAATGCACAAAAATATTTGGCTCGAATAGAGAAATTGGCCGGTGTTAAAATTAAGATAATATCGGTTGGTGCTGAACGTGGAGAAACGCTGCTGCTCGATTCAGTCTTTTGATGAATAATTGAGGACATAAAGTAAAGAGAGTTGTGAGGCGATTCATTGAATCGCCTTGCGTTTTGTATAGGTAGAATATAATGAAAAAGAATACGCCCCTTGGCCTGCTCGAAAAAATTGACATTAAGAACCCTCCCCAACATATTGCTATTATTATGGACGGTAATGGTCGCTGGGCCGCATCGAAGGGTTTTTTGAGGGTTAGAGGGCATCGTGAAGGATCAGATTCGATTAGATCCGTTGTGCGAACATGTCGTGAGATTGGTGTCAAATACCTATCTCTTTATGCATTTTCTGTTGATAATTGGAAGCGCCCAAAGAGGGAGATCGCAGCGCTCATGCAGCTTTTGAAACAGTTTTTAAAACAGGAATTAAAGGAAATGCTTGATAATAATGTGCGGCTTGTAACAATCGGTAGGACGGAACAATTTCCAGAAGATGTGCAGCGTGAACTACATTATGTAGAACAAGCAACAAAGGACAATGATAAGTTAACGGTGGTGTTGTGCTTAAACTATGGGGGGCGGCCGGAAATCGTTGATGCGGTAAAAGACATTGCCGATCAATGCGTGCAAAAAAAGATAAAGACCACAGATATAGATGAAGCGATGATTTCACAGAGCTTATATACAGGAAAACAAAATATTCCTGATCCGGAACTGCTTATTCGTACAAGCGGTGAAATGAGGGTGAGTAACTTTTTATTGTGGCAAATATCGTATACTGAATTATATGTTACGAAAACATTATGGCCTGATTTTCGTGAAAATGATTTTCTTGAAGCGATACATGTCTATCAACAGCGAGATCGAAGATTTGGCGGGCTTAATAAAGATAAGAAATAAAAGTACAGTTTAAGTATTAGTATTTATTTTGTTTTTAAATTATAATTTTCAATATTTTTAACTTTTAACTTATGTAGGTTTTTTATGTTAGCAAAAAGATTGATAAGTTCAGCGTTTTTAGGGGTTCTTTTTGCCGTAACCTTGCTGACAAGCAATACACAGCCGTGGTTGCTTCTCACTGTGGCTAATCTTTTCGTTGGTTTTGGAATGTATGAAGTGTTGAGCATGGTTGAAAAGAAAGGTGTTTTTGTATTTAAGTTGTATGTTGTCTCATCCGGTATTGTATTTTCATCGTCTATTTTCTTTTCTATACATAACCTTATCCCTAATGACTATTCTGCATTAGTAATATTAGCGTTTTTTGTAGGGCTACTAATATTATACGGGATAAAAAACGGTATAGAGGGATCGATGTTTGGGATTTTTGCATCAATTGGTACCGTATTTTATGTGAGCTGGTTTTTCTCTTTTTTAATGCGAATAAATTATATGCAGCCTAATGGTGGCGGCTGGTTGATATTTTATATATTTGTTATGGTGTATCTCTCTGACATTTTTGCCTATGGTTTCGGCAATCTTTTTGGCAGGCATAAACTTGCACCCGTTATCAGTCCTAAGAAAACTGTTGAAGGTGCCATTGGCGGAATAGTTGGTGCGGTATGTGGTGCTGTTTTAGGAAAATTATTTTTTGTTCAGGGCCTTGCCTGGCATCATGTGTTATATCTTGGACTCATTATTGGTTTTGTTTCACAAATTGGTGATCTCTTTGAATCAATTTTAAAAAGAGATGCCGGAGTGAAAGATTCGGGTCATTTTATCCCCGGTATGGGCGGGGTGATGGATCTTATTGATGGTCTTCTTTTTTGCGCGCCTGTGATATATCTGTACTTAAAAATATTTGTTAATTGACACCTTTATGGTGAATTATGAAATACATATCAATACTCGGATCAACTGGCTCAATAGGTCAAAGTACCCTTGAGGTTATTCGCAAAACTCCTGGTTTTAAGGTTGTGGGTCTTGCCGCAAAAAGTGCAGTAGATGAATTGGCACGCCAAATAGATGAGTTTTCTCCTGAAATCGTTGCTGTGTGGGACGAGTCTTCTGCAGAACTTCTCAAAGAGAAGGTTGCGGGAAATGTACATGTGGTAAGCGGACTTAAAGGCCTTTGTGAAGTTGCCGCACACAAAAATAATACCATGGTCGTTTCAGCTGTCGTTGGTAGTGCCGGACTCGTGCCGACACTGAAAGCAGTCGAGCAAGGTATTGATATTGCACTTGCAAACAAAGAAGTGCTTGTCATAGCGGGTGAGCTTGTCATGAATGCTGCCAAATTGTCCGGGGCACGAATACTGCCTGTTGATAGTGAACACAGCGCAATATTTCAATGTCTTGATGGTGTTGATCCAAACACGATAAGGCGGATTATTATTACCGCTTCAGGGGGGCCTTTCCTGCATACGTCACGAGAAAAATTGCAAACGGTAACACTTGATGAAGTGCTTGATCATCCGAAATGGGCAATGGGAAAAAAGGTCACTATCGATTCGGCGGGCCTGATAAACAAAGGGCTTGAGGTTATTGAAGCACTATGGCTTTTTGGTATTGATATTGATAAAATAGAAGTAGTTATACATAAAGAGAGCATTATCCACTCGATGGTAGAATATATTGATGGGTCTGTTCTTGCCCAGCTCAGTGTGCCGGATATGAAAATACCTATACAATATGCACTGACTTATCCGGGTAGAGAAAATAATATTGCCCAGTACCTTGATTTTACGCAGTTAAAAACATTGTCATTTGACGAGCCTGATACCGAAAGATTTCCGGGTTTAAAACTTGCCTATAAGGCAGCTCGCGGAGGGGGGACATTACCCGCGGTATTTAATGCGGCAAATGAAGTAGCTGTAAGTAAATTTATTGATGGGCAAATCGGTTTTATGGATATACCTTATATCGTTGAGGGAGTGATGAACGCTCACGAAGTTATTCCTTGTACCTCGGTTGATGTTGTGTTAGAAGTTGATGCATGGGCGCGAAAACAAGCTCATGCGTATATAGAAAATAAAGAAATGAGCAAGACCACAGACCAGAGACTACAGATTCAAAACGAAAAACAGTTTTAAAAAGGGGGCTGTACCCATTTTTATAAAAGCAGATTATATTTAAAGGAGAGTTATGGTATACGTTATTTCACTAATATTTGTTTTAGGTGTTATTGTCTTTATTCATGAACTGGGACATTTTATTGTTGCTAAACTAAATGGGGTGCGTGTCGAAAAGTTTTCTTTAGGGTTTGGGCCTAAACTCGTGAGTATTAAACGGGGACATACAGAGTATTTAATATGCGCGTTACCATTAGGTGGGTATGTAAAAATGGCAGGTGATGAGCCGGGTAAAAAAGATACGTCTGAGCCATATGATTTTTTTGCAAAAAAACCATTTGCGAGAATAGCAATTGTTGCGGCTGGGCCGATTATGAACGTTGTTCTTGCATGTGTTATATTTTCCGGAATATTCTTTGTCGGCATGCCGGTTTTAACATCAAATGTTGGTAGCGTTAAGAAAGATTACCCCGCTCAAATTGCAGGTCTTCTACAAGATGACAATATTATTGCGGTTAATGGCACTCCGGTAAAAAAATGGGATGAGTTAGTAAAGTTAATTTATCCAAACGCGGGAAAAGAACTTGCATTTACTGTGACAAGAAAAGTGAATGATCGTGAAACTGAAGTGGTTATACCGATTATACCTCGTGCAGAAAATATAAAAGATATTTTTGGAAGAGAACATAATATTGGTGTTATTGGCATTACCCCTTCCATGGTTGTTGTAAAAGAACGGCGGGGATTTTTTGGGGCTATAAAAAACGGTGTTACTCATACCGTGCAGCTTACAGGGCTTACTTATAAGGGGATCTGGATGATTGCAACACGACAATTGCCTGCAAGCAGTATGGGGGGTCCGATATTCATTGCGCAATTAGCTGGTGAAACCGCGAAGAAGGGAATACTAAATCTCTTTAATTTTATGGCGGTATTAAGCGTGAGTCTTGCGGTTATTAATATGCTTCCTATACCGGTCCTTGACGGTGGACACATAATGTTTTACACGTTTGAGCTTGTTAAAGGTAAACCAATAAGTTTTAAGGCAATGGACATTGCTCAGCGTGTGGGCCTGACAGTATTAATTGCTCTTATGGTGTTTGTTACCTTTAACGATATAAAAAGATTCTTCTAGGTGCCTTCGGCACTTTTAATTTTGCGTCTTCGGCACTTTTTTTGTGTTTTTGGTGGTTTGCATTTTGTACCTTCGGTACTTTTAATTTTTTATTAGGGATTCCTTAATGAAGAGAAGAAAGACAAAAAAGATAATGGTTGGGAAGGTTCCTATTGGCGGGTCTGCGCCAATATCGATACAGTCTATGACAACGACTGATACAAAAGATGTCCGTAAAACAGTTGCTCAGATAAAGTTATTGGAACGTCAGGGCTGTGAGATCGTAAGAGTGACCGTAAAAGATAAGGAAAGTGCCCGCGCATTAGAAGCTATCCAAAAAGGTATTACGATACCTCTTGTTGCTGATATTCATTTTGATTGGCGTTTGGCAATAGAAGCCGCGAAATATGCGGATTGTGTACGTCTTAATCCGGGAAATATATATAAACGTGAGCAGGTTGTGAGCGTTATTAAAACATGTAAAGCCAGAGGTATTCCTATCCGTATCGGTGCAAACTCGGGATCAGTAAAAAAGAATTCAAAACGTATCGCAGGTTTGTCAAAAGGTGCTTCAGATTTAGTGAATAGTGTTTTGTCGTATTTAAAGATTTTCGAAAAAGAACGATTTAAGAATATAAAGATATCACTGAAGGCATCTAATGTACGTGATATTGTTATGGCATACAGGGTGCTTGCAAAAAAGTGTGATTATCCGTTTCATGTCGGTGTTACTGCCAGTGGACTTCCTTTTGCCGGAACAATAAAGTCCTCAATAGGTATCGGGGCGCTCCTCGTGGACGGTATAGGCGATACGGTGCGAGTGAGCCTTACGTCTGATCCGATAAACGAAGTGAAAGTAGCAAAAGAGATATTAAAATGTTTAAATTTACGTGAATTTGGTCCTACACTAATAGCATGTCCGACCTGTGGCAGGTCAGAAGTGAACCTGATCGAGCTTGCCAAAAAGATAGATAAAGTGATGGCTAGTTACACTCGTCCGATTGAAGTTGCTGTGATGGGATGCGTGGTAAATGGACCAGGGGAAGCGCGTGAGGCGGATATCGGTATTGCCGGCGGTAAAGGAGTAGGTGTTATTTTTCGTAAAGGTAAAGTGGTCAAGAAAGTTAAAGAAAAAGATTTGGTCCCAGAATTTATAAAAGAATTGGAGCGGCTTAAATGAAATATACAACCGGTTTCTTCCCGACAATTAAAGAAGACCCGCAAGATGCTGAAATAGCAAGTCATAAGCTGATGATTCGTGCAGGATGTATACAGAAACTTTCATCTGGTCTCTATACCTATTTACCTTTAGGACTGCGTGTTATTGAAAAGGTAAAACGCATTATTCGTGAAGAACTTAATCGTGCCGGCGCAATTGAGCTTATGATGCCTGTTTTACAGCCACGTGAAATATGGGATCGAAGCGGAAGGTATGATCTTATGGGTGACTTGATGATGAAGTGCAAAAATCGTGAAGGCAAAGAATTTATTCTCGGCCCGACACACGAAGAGATCATTACTGATATTGTGTCGAGGAGAGTGAACTCATACAAGCAGCTTCCGTTAAACTTTTATCAAATACAAACAAAGTTTCGTGATGAAATACGACCGCGTTTTGGTGTGATCCGCGCAAAAGAATTTATCATGAAAGACGGATACTCATTTGACGTTGATGATGAAAGTGCCGATAATACATATCATTATATGTTCAAATCATATGAAGCGATATTTAAACGCTGTGGACTGAAGGCTGTGCCTGTTAAGGCTGATACTGGTGTTATGGGCGGAAATATTTCTCATGAGTTTATGGTGCTTGCACCAAGCGGTGAAGATGGGATTGCACTCTGTGAGCAATGCGGATACGCGGCAAATGCGGAACTCGCAGAAAGGATTCCTTCTGTACGCATAGAAGATGAAAGTGTTCTTGATATGGAAGAGGTTGATACACCTAATCTCAGAACAGTTGAAGAATTAACGGTCTTTTTTAAGTCTGCTCCGGTGAAATTTATCAAAACACTGATTTATGTAGTCGGCGGTGAACCGATAGCGGTTATTATTCGTGGTGATGTTGATGTTAATGAGGTTAAACTAAAACAGATTTTACAGTCAGATGATGTTGTTCTGGCTGATCCGGAGACTATTGAGAAGGTAACCGGTGCGCCGCTTGGTTTTTCTGGACCAGTCGGATTGCAGATACGTATTATTGCTGACATGTCACTCAAAGGGATCACGAATGCTATAACCGGTGCAAATAAACGTGATAAACATTTTAAAAATGTTAATGACCCGCGTGATTTTGTCGTTGATGACTACTTTGATGTTGGTGTGGTAAAAACAGGTGATCAGTGTGTAAAATGTGCCGGTACGCTAGAGATTAAAAGAGGTATTGAAGTAGGGCAGGTCTTTAAGTTAGGCACAAAATACAGTCAATCGTTAGGTGCAATGTATTTAGATAAGGACGGGAGAAAAAAAGAAATCGTTATGGGGTGCTATGGGATAGGTGTTTCGCGTACGGTTGCAGCTATTATTGAGCAAAACCATGATGAAAATGGCATTATCTGGCCGACAACAATAGCTCCATATGAGGTTGTTGTTCTACCTATAGGTAAAGATGAGGAACTGTTTAAGGCAGCTGATGAGATTTATAAGTATCTATTGCAGGAGGGGGTAGAGGTAGTTATAGACGATAGACAGGTCTCGCCCGGTGTAAAGTTCAAAGATGCAGACTTAATTGGCTATCCGGTAAAGCTTATTTTGGGAAAAAATAGCTTTAAAGACGGTAAAGTGGAAATAAAAATGAGAAAAGATTCAAAATCAACACTCGTAGATATAAATGACGCTGTGCCAACTATTAAAGAGGTGTTGAGAGAGGAAAAGCTCTACGTTTAAAACAGTTTTTTCTTTGTAATATAAGAAAATATAAATTGCCCTTGACATTAGCTCAGTAGAGTGTATTATAGATACTGAACCTTTTAAGCTGGTCCTGAGAGACTGGCAAAGGATAAAAAATGAAAAAACGTATACAAAAGATCAATGAAGACTCTATCAATAACTGATAGCAGTCTTTTTTTTTGCATAAAATTAGAATATATGGAGTGGAGAAAAGATGAAAGATAAGCTGATAATGGATGATAAGGCGATTGAACGGGCAATAATCCGTATCAGTCATGAGATCCTTGAGAAGAATAAAGGCGCAAATGATATTATTATTGTGGGGATCAGGACACGCGGTGTGTATATTGCTGAACGTATTGTAAAATGCATCAATGATATTGAGAAGATCAAAGTGCCAATGGGTGCATTAGACATTACATTTTATCGTGATGATTTAGCTCTAAGACAAAAACAGCCTGAAGTGAAGAAAACGGAAATTAATTTTGATATTACCGACAAAATTATTATTCTTGTAGATGATGTGGTTTTTTCGGGCAGGACAATACGTGCTGCGCTTGATGCCTTGATTGATATTGGTCGGCCGGCAAAAATTCAGCTTGCGGTACTTATTGACCGGGGTCATAGGGAACTGCCGATTCGACCGGATTATGTAGGAAAAAATATTCCGACATCAAATGATGAAAGTGTAAAAGTAAAGTTGCAAGATACTGATAATGAAGAAGAAATCATTGTTGTTGATGAGTAGAGGGGAAAGCTATGGCTGTCTGGACAAAAAAAGATTTCTTAACGATACGGGATCTGTCGAAAGAAGAACTAGAGCTACTTTTAGAAACTGCCGATTCGTTTAAAGAGATATCTCTTCGGCCGATCAAAAAAGTGCCGGCCTTGCGTGGTAAGACTGTAGTAAACTTCTTTTTCGAACCAAGCACACGTACACGGGCATCATTTGAGCTTTCAGCAAAACGATTAAGCGCAGACATCTTAAATATTTCATCACCGACAAGTAGTGTTACAAAAGGTGAATCACTCAAAGATACGATACGTAACCTTCAAGCGCTCAAGGCAGACATTATTATTATACGCCACTCTGATTCTGGTGCGCCACAGCTTGTTGCCAATGCTTTCCCTGACGTATCTATTATTAATGCGGGAGATGGATCTCACGAACATCCGACGCAGGCCTTACTCGATTTATATACGTTGAAAGAGAAAAAGGGAAAAATTGAAGGCTTAAAAGTCGCCATTGTTGGCGATATTACCCACAGTAGGGTTGCCCGATCAAATATATGGGGGCTGACAAAACTGGGTGCAGAAGTTACTGTTGTTGGGCCGCGGACATTGATTCCAGCCGGTATAGAACAGATGGGGGTAACGGTACAGACAGATTTTATGAGTGCTTTGCGAGAGGTAGATGTGGTGTACATGTTGCGTGTACAGAATGAACGGCTTATGAGTAATGTGTTTCCTTCAATACGTGAATATGCGCGGTTATATGGCCTGACAAAAGAAAAACTCTCATGTGCAAAAGAAGATATTATTGTCATGCATCCAGGACCGATCAATCGAGGGGTTGAAATATCAAGTGAGGTTGCAGATGGTCCTCAGTCGGTGATTCTTGATCAGGTGACTAATGGTCTTGCAACTCGGATGGCAGTTTTGTTTTTAGTGTCGAGTATAAAAAAGAATAAGTTTGCAGATAATGATGAATAGGTAGGTGCTGTATGGAAAAACTATTAAAAAATGGGCATGTGATTGATCCCGCAAATAATATTAATGGTATTAGTGATATTCTTATTAAAGGAAATAATATTTGTGAGGTAGCAAAAGATATTACGGTAGGAGAAGGAGTGGAAACAATTGATCTGACAGGGAAGCACGTGTTTCCCGGTTTTATTGATGTCCATACCCATTTACGTGAACCAGGTAGGGAAGATAAAGAAACAATTGCAAGCGGTACTCGAGCCGCGGCAAAAGGTGGTTTTACCGCTGTCTTTTGTATGCCTAACACGTATCCGGTAATTGATAATTCTGAAACGGTAGAATTTATACATGCAAAAGCTAAAAGCGAAGGAGTAGTCAATGTTTTTCCTGTTGGAGCAATTACAAAGAAACAGGAGGGTAAAGAACTTTCTGAAATGGCAGAACTAAAAGATGCCGGTGTTGTAGCGGTATCAGATGACGGTTTTTCAGTCGATGATTCGGATTTAATGCGCAGCGCAATGGAATATGCGACGATGTTTGGGTTACCGCTCATTTTACACTGTGAAGATAAGAGTTTAGCGAAAAAAGGTGCCATGAATGAAGGGTATTGGTCTACTGTTCTTGGTCTTGCCGGTATTCCTAATGCTGCAGAAGACGTTATGGTTGCACGTGATTTAATATTGAGTAAGCATACCGGTGCACAAATTCATATCGCTCATACGAGTACTGCGGGTAGTGTTGCGCTGATACGTGATGCAATTAAAGCAGGCGTAAAGGTAACTGCTGAGACAGCGCCACATTACTTTTCTCTCACTGATGAGGTTTTAACTTCATATGACACCCACCTAAAAATGAATCCTCCGCTAAGAACCGCAAAAGATAGAGAAAGTATTATTGAAGGATTAAAAGATGGGACGCTTGGTGTTATAGCAACGGATCACGCGCCGCACACCGATTATGAAAAAGATCTTGAGTTTAGTTACGCACCATTTGGTATTATTGGTCTTGAAACAGCAGTTGGCCTTGCGATAACTGAGCTTGTTGAAAAGAAGGTATTAAGTTTAACTGATCTTGTAAAAAAGTTTTCTACTGACCCGGCAAGAATATTCAAGCTCGATAAAAGAGGATCTTTAGGGAAGGGATGTTTTGCCGATATCACTGTTGTTGATACGAAAAAAGAGTATGTTGTGGATAAAAATACATTTGCATCAAAAAGTAGGAACACCCCGTTTCATGGATGGAAACTTAAGGGTGAAGTGTATATGACAATCGTAAACGGTAAAACCGTTTATGATATTAATAAGTAAAACGGCAAAAGGAAAAAGTTTTTGCGATGAACGATCCCCTACGGGGACAATACCCAGAAAAATTTATTTATAAATTTTATGGGTGTGAACGAAAGGCGATGAACGAATTCATGAAAGCATTTTTAGCGTTAGAAGATGGATCAGTTTTTGTGGGGCGTGCGTTTGGTGCGACAGGAGAGAAAGACGGAGAAGTTGTTTTTAATACCAGTATGATGGGGTACCAGGAAATTCTTACCGATCCTTCCTACAAGGGGCAAATCGTTACCATGACCTATCCTTTGATAGGTAACTATGGTATCAACGATATTGATGTTGAGTCATGCCGTCCATGGGTTGAAGGCTTTGTTGTTCATGAGAAGAGCACTATATTTAGTAATTATCGTTCGAACATGTCTCTAGATGACTACTTAAAGAAAAATAATATTATCGGTATTGAAGGAGTAGACACCCGTGCAATAACGAGGCGGACACGCATCAATGGCGCGTTAAAAGGTATTATCACAACGGTCGAAGCTGACTTAAAGACACTTGTTGAAAAAGCGCGAAAATCGCCCGGTCTTGTTGGACGTGATCTTGTGCAGGAAGTAACCTCAAAAGAAACATACCATTGGGACCCAGATAATGTATTAAGCCCTCAGTGGTTGCCGGGAGATAAAACTGTTCCCTTGCCAAAGAAAAAATACAAGGTTGCAGTAATGGATTTTGGAATAAAGTTGAATATTCTTCGCATGTTACGTCAACGTGGATGCGATTGTCATGTATTTCCGGCATCAACAAAATATGACCAGATCATGAAGATACAACCTGACGGCTTATTTTTGTCAAACGGTCCCGGAGACCCTGAAGGCTTACCGTATGCAGTAGAAACAATCAGTCAGTGTATTGGTAAGGTTCCAATATTTGGGATTTGCCTTGGGCATCAGCTCCTTGGTTTAGCGTTAGGCGGCAAAACATATAAGTTGAAATTCGGTAACCGTGGAGGAAACCAACCGGTTATGCATATCCCCACAAAAAGAGTTGAAATCACTTCTCAAAATCATGGGTTTGCAATAGATATGAAGACATTACCAAAAGAGATTGACCAGACACATATCAATTTAAATGATAAAACCTGTGAAGGATTACGGCATACACAAAAACCGCTTTTCAGTGTGCAGTATCATCCGGAATCTTCACCGGGACCGCATGATTCAGAATATTTATTTGAAATGTTTACAGAACTAATGGAAAAACACAAAAATTAGACATGAGAAATTAGGAATAGTACATGCCAAAGCGTACAGACATAAAAAAGATTTTACTTATAGGATCAGGACCGATCATTATTGGTCAGGCATGTGAATTTGACTATTCGGGAACGCAGGCATGTAAAGCGTTACGCGAAGAAGGATACGAAGTTGTTTTGATCAACAGTAACCCGGCAACCATTATGACTGATCCTGAATTTGCCGATAAGACATATATTGAACCGATTACTGCAGAGATTATTGAAATGATCATTAAAAAAGAGCGTCCTGATGCAGTTCTTCCAACACTTGGAGGTCAAACTGGCCTTAACGTTGCGATTGAACTCGCTGATAAAGGAATATTAGATAAATACAATGTTGAAATGCTTGCCGCGAAAGCTGATGTTATTAAAAAAGGTGAAGATCGAGAACTTTTTAAAAAGACCATGATTGAGATCGGTCTTGATCTGCCAAAGTCGGGGTATGCAAAAAACCTTGAAGATGCACGCAAGATTGCCAGCGACATCGGCACCTATCCGCTTATCATAAGACCTAGTTTTACTTTAGGGGGAACTGGTGGCGGTATCGCATACAATAAAGAAGAATATGAAACTATTGTCGCAAAAGGTATTGAATACAGTCCGGTAAGTGAAGTGTTAATAGAAGAAAGTTTATTGGGGTGGCAGGAATTTGAACTTGAGGTGATGCGCGACAAAAAAGATAATGTCGTTATCATATGCTCTATTGAAAACTTTGATCCGATGGGGATCCATACCGGTGACAGTATCACGGTAGCGCCTGCACAAACACTTTCTGATAAATGTTATCAGGAAATGCGTGATGCATCTAAAAAAATTATTCGTGCAATTGGTGTTGAAACAGGAGGGTCGAATATACAGTTTGCAGTCAACCCTGCTAATGGCCGCATGGTCATAATTGAAATGAACCCTCGTGTATCCAGAAGCTCTGCACTTGCATCAAAGGCGACAGGTTTTCCTATAGCAAAGATAGCCGCAAAACTTGCCGTAGGATACACCTTAGATGAAATACCCAATGATATTACGAAAGAAACAACTGCATGTTTTGAGCCATCAATAGATTATTGTGTGGTTAAGATACCGCGATTTGCATTTGAAAAGTTTCCGGGTGCTGATTCTACTTTAGCGATACAGATGAAATCTGTCGGTGAGGTGATGTCTATCGGGTCTACGTTTAAGGAGGCAATGCAAAAAGCGATGCGGTCCCTTGAAATAAAGCGGTTTGGTCTTGTTGCCGATGCTATGGAGCTTACGACAACCAGCAGAGACGAACTCAGGCAAAAACTTCTTGTGCCGCGTGAAGATAGAATATCTGCAATTGTTCAAGCGTTTAAAACAGGATTTACTGTCTCAGATATATTTGATCTCACAAAGATAGATAAGTGGTTTTTACATAATATTAAAGATATCATTGATTTTGAGGTGGAGTTTAAAGAAAAGGTAAAGGCGTTTAAAGATCCTCAATCTTTAAAAAATGAACACGAATTGTTTTTTAGGGCAAAAGAACTCGGTTATTCCGATGTGCAGATTGCGTGCTTAACAGGGTTAGATGAAATTGCAGTGCGTTCTATGAGAAAAGAGATGGGGATAGAGCCTGTATATAAGCTTGTTGATACCTGTGCAGCTGAGTTTGAGGCGTATACACCATATTATTATTCTACTTATCAACGGCCGTTTTATCATGTTGATGATGCAGGGAATGTAGCCCAGATAACTGATGATGAAGTACGAAAAACTGATAAAAAGAAAATTATGATCCTTGGTGGCGGGCCAAATAGAATTGGCCAGGGTATCGAGTTTGATTATTGTTGTGTGCATGCATCATTTGCTTTAAAAGAGGACGGGTATGAAACAATAATGGTTAACAGTAATCCGGAGACAGTATCCACTGATTATGATTCGTCGGATAAATTATATTTTGAGCCGCTTACGTTTGAGGATGTATTAAATATTTATGAACGTGAAGAATGTTCTGGTGCAATTGTACAGTTAGGTGGGCAGACCCCGCTTAATCTTGCATTAAGGCTTAAAAAAGCAGGGGTAAATATTATTGGTACATCTCCTGAAAGTATAGATGTCGCTGAGAACAGAGAGAAATTTCAGAAGATGCTTAAAAAGCTTGGTCTGATCCAACCAGCTAATGGTACCGCGATAAATACTGATCAAGCGATAAGTATTGCAAAGGATATTGGCTATCCTGTTGTTGTGAGACCTTCATATGTTTTGGGTGGTCGAGCAATGAAAATAGTTTTTGATGAGGCGTCACTCGTTGAATATATGACCCATGCAGTAAAGGTGTCACCTGATCATCCGATCTTGGTCGATAAGTTTCTTGAAGATGCGGTTGAAATAGATGTTGATGCAGTATCTGACGGAGAAACTGTTGTTGTTGGTGCGGTAATGGAGCACATTGAAGAAGCGGGAATACATTCCGGTGATAGCGCATGCATAATTCCGTATTTTTCTCTTTCAGATGAGATTGCGGCAAAGATCAAAAAGGACACGCATGTATTAGCTCTTGAGCTGAATGTTAAGGGGTTGATGAATATTCAGTTTGCGGTAAGAAATGATGTTATATATGTACTTGAAGTGAATCCGCGTGCATCACGAACGATACCGTTTGTGAGTAAATCGATCGGTGTGCCGCTTGCAAAAATTGCGGCAAAAGTGATGGCAGGAAAAACATTGAAAGAACTTGGTTTTACGGAAGAGGTTACGATAGATCATTTTTCTGTCAAAGAAGCGGTTTTACCGTTTATACGGTTTCCGGGAGTCGATATTCTTCTCGGGCCTGAAATGAAATCAACGGGTGAAGTAATGGGTATCGATTCAGTTATGGGGCTTGCATTTGCAAAATCGCAGATGGGTACCGGGCAGAAATTGCCAATGAGTGGCACAGTATTTATCAGTGTAAAAAATCAAGATAAACGAAAAATAGTATTTATTGCTAAACGATTACTTGATATTGGGTATAAAATAGTTGCGTCTAGCGGGACCGCAAAAGTTTTCAAGAATAACGGGATTGATGCTGTACCGCTTTTTAAAGTAAGTGAGGGACGTCCAAACATATTGGATTATATTAAGAACGATGACATTGATCTTATTATTAATACTCCTTCAGGGCAAATTCCTCTTGAAGATGAGGTAAAGATACGATCAACTGCCGTTGCGCATAATGTTCCGATCATTACTACATTATCAGCCGCGCAAGCAGTGGTTAACGGTATTGATGAAATGGCAAAGAGAAAACTAACGGTTAAAGCATTGCAAGAATATCATATGGGAATACCTTCATAATGAATATAGTGCAAAAAGAATATGAGATAGTAAAAAATGCGCAAATAAACGAGAATTATTATTATTTGCAGATTTCAGCGCGTGATATTGCCAGTCAGATTGTTCCCGGGCAGTTTGTATCTCTTCGTGTGCATGGTAGAAGTCTTTTGATTCGTCGTCCGTTTAGTGTGTATGATACTGACGGTACACGACTTTCAATCATATATAAGGTTGTCGGTAAAGGTACCTCAGCTTTGACTACTGCCCAAGCGGGTGAATCGATAGATGTTATGGGGCCTTTAGGAAATAGTTTTGAAATAAAGGATGGTGCTCAGGCAATTCTTGTTGGTGGTGGAGTTGGTATTGCGCCACTTTATTTGTTAGCAAAAAAAATCGGCAAGAATGTAACAGTGTTGTTGGGCGCGCAAAATAAAGATGAACTTGTTTGTCAGGACGCTTTTTCTGGTATAGGGTGTGATGTGCGCATAGCAACAGATGATGGTTCGATTGGTGAAAAAGGATTGGTAACAGAGTTGCTAAAAAATGAGCTCGCTGAGGGTAGTGACGGTAAGGTGATATATACATGCGGCCCTAAAGGTATGCTCAAAGCGGTATCAGAGATTGCTAAGGATAGCGATGTGTTGTGCCAGGTATCACTTGAAGAATATATGGCCTGTGGTATTGGTGCATGCATGGGATGTGTTGTTAAGGTAGTCAGCGATGAAGCGCCTGATGGGTATGAGTATCAGAGAGTTTGTAAAGAGGGCCCAGTTTTTGAGGCCAGCACAATTATTTGGGAATAGCATATGACAAGAAAACCGTACACGGAAGTTAATATTGGGTCACTGAGTTTAAAAAACCCGGTACTGGTGAGTTCTGGAACGTACGGGTTTGGCGAAGAATATGCTAAATGTGTTGATATAGAAAAACTTGGTGCTTTAGTTACTAAGACGATAACGCTCAATCCGAGAAAAGGAAATCCGCCACAACGCATTGTTGAAACACCCTCAGGTATTTTAAATGCTATTGGGCTCCAGAATCCCGGGTTTGATATGTTTGTTAAAAACAAACTGCCGTTTTTAAAAACCCTTAGAATGCCGATCATTGTAAATATTGCCGGTGACTCGCCACGTGAATATGCTGAACTCACTGAGAAGATCGCTGAAACCGGTATCGCATCAGCATTTGAGATTAATATATCGTGTCCAAATGTAAAAAAAGGCGGTATAGCATTTGGTGTGGATCCTAAAGCGACGTTTGATGTAGTGCACAGAGTTCGTAAAGTAACCGAGCTTCCGATTATTACAAAGCTCTCACCGAATGTAACAGATATTAAAGTATTTGCAAAAGTTGCGATTCAAGCCGGAACGGATGCAGTGAGTCTAATAAATACCTTGCTTGGGATGTCTATTGATGTAAATACAATGAAACCAAAGATCGGAAATATTACCGGTGGGTTGAGTGGTCCTGCCGTACGACCTGTCGCGGTAAGAATGGTATGGCAGTTAGCGCAAAAATATGATATACCAATAATAGGTATGGGTGGTATTGAAGATACTGAAAGTGCATTAGAGTTTTTACTAGCGGGAGCAACAGCAGTTAGCGTCGGTACAGCAAACTTTTATAATCCGAAGGCACCATATGAAATAATAAAAGGATTGGAAGAGTACTTGCAAGACAAAGACATTGAAGACATCAACCAACTAAAAACAAAACTCAACTAAAAACTTGTGCTACGCCACCTCCCCCCCCCTTTTTTTTTATATCCACCGCGTAGGTGGAACAGCCTCTGTTCCACCTACGCGGTGGATATAACGGGGGGATAAAAGATAATAAAGATTAATAAGTAGTAATAAATGGAGATAAATATGAAGGGTGAGATAATTATAGCGCTGGATGTTGAGGATATTAGCTCGGCACAGAAGTATGTGAAGATGCTTAAAGGTGATGTTTCTTTCTTTAAGATTGGTAGTCAGCTCTTTACTTCAGAGGGAGCGGATGTTGTTAAGATGGTAAAAGACAATGGTTGTAAGGTTTTTCTCGATCTCAAATTTCATGATATTCCTCATACCGTGAGAAAGGCTTCGGAGTCTGCAACTGCACTCGGTGTTGATATATTTAATGTTCATACATCAGGTGGCACTGCCATGATGAGAGAGGCGGTAAGCGGTGCTGAAATAGTTTCACTCAAAAAGGGTGTTACCATGCCGAGCATTTTAGGAGTAACGTGTCTCACCAGTCTTAATGATGAAATATTAAAGAATGAACTTAATATAAGAAGACAAATTAAAAAACAGGTTGTTCATCTTGCAAAACTCGCAAAGAATGCCGGGCTAAACGGTGTTGTTGCATCCGCTCAAGAGATACGGACAATAAGGCGTGCATGCGGAAAAGATTTTATTATCTTAACTCCTGGGATCAGGCCTGAATGGTCGCAAAGCGGTGATCAGAAAAGAACCATGACGCCGATTGAAGCAATACGGGCAGGGAGCGATTACCTAGTTATCGGGCGCCCTGTTCTTGCACACAGCGATCCTAAAAAAGCGCTCAAGATGATCATAGCAGAAATTGAAACTATTTGACAAATTAATAACCTCTGTTATTATTTCAATTCCAATATCGATACATTAACAATTTTTGAGGGATGATAATGATGAAGCATAAGAAAAAACATGAAGAAGAAAAAGCACCGGACGAGATAAAAGACAAAAAGGCTGAGAAAAAAGATGTAACCTTAACTCATGATGAGTATACTGCGCTAAAAGATAAAGCCGATAAGGCAGATGAAAATCATGACAAGTTTATGAGATCTTTGGCTGATATTGAAAATTACCGTAAACGTGTACAAAAAGATAAAAGCGATATTTTAAAATTTGCTAATACAGATTTTATAAAAGGGTTATTCCCAATACTCGATAATTTTGATCGTACAGTTATGAATATTACCGATACGTCTGATGTTCTCAAGGTTAAAGAAGGCATTGGGCTAATCGATGGGCAATTCCACAAATATTTGGAAAGTGTGGGGTTGAAGACTATAACATCGGTTGGTGAGGAATTTGATCCGCATAAACACGAAGCTGTTATGAGCGAAGAAACCGATGAGTATCCTGAAAATGTTGTTGTTGAGGAAATGCAAAAAGGGTATTTGCTGAATGATCGACTGATTCGCCCTTCTATGGTAAAAGTGGCAAAACCACTGTCATCTTCAGAGGAAGCTGCTACTCAAGATAGTGTCAAAGACGAGTAATAAACTTAACGTTGAGACATAATGTCTCTTGTGTGCCGTTTATCCCAAATTACCGTTATTCCTATCCGCTTAATTATTAATTGTTTATGCAAATTTTGGTCTGGGATATTATTGGCATATTACTTGCTTTTATAAACATAAAAGAAAAAGGAGGACAATACTATGTCTGAAAAAATTATTGGTATCGATTTAGGAACTACAAATTCATGTGTTGCAATCGTTGAAAACGGTGAACCGGTGGTTATTCCCAACGCTGAAGGCGGAAGAACGACACCTTCTACCGTTGCATTCACTAAGGCTGGTGAAAGACTTGTTGGTGCTGCAGCAAAACGTCAAGCGGTAACTAATCCGGATAATACTGTTTACTCGATCAAACGTTTTATGGGGCGCAAAGAATCTGAAGTGAAAGCTGAAGAAAAGATTGTTCCGTATAAAGTCGTTGCGTCGGCCGATGGTGATGCGGTAATTGAAGCAGCTGGTAAGACGTATACCCCGCCTGAAATTTCTGCGATAATTTTGCAGAAGATGAGACAAACTGCTGAAGATTTTCTTGGAACAAAAGTAAATAAAGCAATTGTTACTGTTCCTGCGTATTTTAATGATAGCCAGAGACAGGCAACAAAAGATGCCGGAAAGATTGCTGGTCTTGAGGTATTACGTATTATCAATGAGCCGACTGCGGCATCTCTTGCATACGGGCTTGAAAAGAAAAAAGATGAGAAGATAGCAGTATTTGATCTCGGTGGCGGTACATTTGATATTTCTGTTCTTGAATTGGGTGAGGGTGTTTTTGAGGTAAAGGCAACAAACGGTGATACTCATCTTGGTGGAGATGATTTTGATCAAAAAATTATTGATTGGCTTGCTGCTGAGTTTAAAAAGGAACAGGGAATCGATCTGAGAAGTGATAAAATGGCTCTTCAAAGATTAAAAGAAGGTGCTGAGAAGGCAAAGATCGAGCTTTCATCTACTATGCAAACTGAAATCAGTTTGCCGTTTGTAACTGCTGATGCAAGCGGACCAAAACATTTAAACATGTCTTTATCACGAGCAAAGCTTGAGCAGTTAACGGAAGATTTGCTTGAAAGGATAAAAGGTCCTGTTTATCAAGTGTTGAAAGACGGTAAATTTAAACCTGAAGATGTAGATGAAGTGGTTCTTGTTGGTGGTATGACACGTATGCCGGCTGTTCAACAAATCGTAAAAGACATCTTTAAAGGCAAAGAGCCGCACAGGGGTGTTAATCCTGATGAAGTTGTTGCAATCGGTGCTGCAATACAAGGCGCAGTTTTAGGCGGTCATGTAAAAGATGTATTGCTTCTTGATGTGACACCGCTTTCACTTGGGATCGAAACACTCGGCAATGTAAGCACACGTCTCATTGAGAAAAATACTACTATTCCGACACGCAAAAGCCAGATCTTTTCTACTGCGGCGGATAGTCAAACTGCAGTAAGTATTCATGTTTTACAGGGTGAACGCGAAATGGCTGGTGATAACAGAACACTTGGTAAATTTGATCTTGTTGGTATTCCTGCCGCACCGCGTGGCGTTCCTCAAATTGAGGTAACGTTTGATATCGATGCAAATGGCATTGTCCACGTGTCTGCAAAGGACCTTGCAACAGGTAAGGAGCAGAAGATTAAGATTGAAGCGTCCAGCGGGCTTTCAGATGAGGAGATTCAGAAGATGGTTAAAGAAGCTGAATCGCATGCTGATGAAGACAAGAAAAAGAAAGAAGAAGTTGAGACCCGCAATCAAGCCGATACGCTTGTCTACACTACAGAGAAAACAGTGAAAGAATGCGGAGATAAAGTAGAAGCTGAAGAAAAAGAAAAAGTAGAAAAGGCGATAGAGAGCCTTAAGTCGATTCTGGGAAGCGGTTCCGTTGAAAATATCAAAAAAGCAATGGAAGAAGTGACGCAAGCTTCACATAAAATATCTGAAATAATGTATAAAGAAGCGAGTGAAAAATACCAGCAGGCAAATCCAGGACAGCAAGGTCCTGAAGGTGCAGGTGCAGCAGGTGCCGGTCCGGATGCTGGGAAGAAGAAAGATGATGATGTCGTTGATGCAGACTATGAAGATGTCGGTGAAGGCGATAAAAAATAAGTTGTAAACAAGTGTAGGGATATATCTTTTAACACGTAAGGCTAATCGATATATTCCTGCATTTTTATTTATGTAAAGGATCGAGATTATGCAGATAAAGAGATCATATTATAAGATTTTAGAAGTAACAACAGAAGCGACAGATGGTGAAATAAAAAAATCATACCGAAGACTTGCCGTTCAATATCATCCTGATAAGAATCCGGGAGATCATCAAGCAGAAGAAACGTTTAAGGAAATAACCGTTGCCTATGAGGTTCTGGGAGATCCTGAAAAAAGAATGCGTTATGACCAGTTTGGTCACGATGCGTACGTGAGCGGTGGTGCCGGCGGTTTTGGCGGCGGCGGGGGTTTTGGGATTGATCTTGAAGAAGCTCTCCGTACTTTTATGGGTAACTTTGGCGGTGGTGGCGGCGGTGGTTCGATTTTTGATGCATTCTTTGGTGATGATACGCAGGCACCAGGTAAAAGGGGTGCGATACATGGCTCGGACATACGCTATGATCTTGAGATAGATTTTGAAGAAGCCGCATTTGGTACTGAAAAGACGATTGAAATACCGAAACTAACAACCTGTCAGAGCTGTAAAGGTGAGGGGGCCGAGCCAGGGACGGAAAAAACGACCTGTAAAAGTTGTGGTGGTTCAGGGCAAGTAACAAGCAATGCCGGTTTTATTAATATTCTGAGAACATGCGGAAAATGTGGCGGTATCGGTTCAGTCATTGAAAACCCCTGTAAAAAGTGCCGTGGAGATGGCCGTATTCATATAAAGAAAGAATTGTCAGTACAAGTACCTGCTGGTGTAGAGTCCGGGTCTCGTTTGCGTATGACCAGTGCGGGTGAGGATGGAGCTCGCGGTGGAGAAGCCGGGGACCTGTATATTGTCATACATGTTAAAAAACACGAAATATTTGAACGGCATGGAGACGATATTTTATGTGAAATGCCTATCAGTTTTACGCAAGCAGCTTTAGGGAGCGCTGTAGAAATACCGGCACTTGAAGGCAAAACAACCTTGAAAGTCCCTGAAGGGACACAAACAGGAAAATTATTCCGTTTAAAAGGTAAGGGTATTACCGATTTACGCGGTTATGGTAGAGGAGATCAAATTGTGCGCGTGGTTGTTGAGACACCGACGAATCTTACTTCTGAACAGAAATCTCTTTTAACTCAGTTTGCTGAAATCAGCGGTGAGGAAGTGCACCCTATAAGCCAATCCTTTATCAAAAAAGCAAAGAAGTGGTTTAAGTTTTGCAGTGATTGATATGTATGGTAAAGACGTTTTACGGTCAGCGCCACGTGAGTTTGTGTTGATCGATTCATTTTAATAATATAGATTACGCCAAGAGTATGTCACATAAACGAATTCACATTCCAGCTGATATTATTTCTGAACATCCCCTCGTGGTCCCACTTGATGCGACTCAGGTAAATTATCTTATTAATGTTCTTCGTTTAAAGCAGGGTGATAGTATCACTGTCTTTGATGGAGAAGGTTGTGAATACGATGCGTATATTGATGAATGTGGAGACAATGCGGTTGCCGCGAAAATAGTAAAGAAAAGAGAGTGTGAGACTAATGCTGAGTCGGTATACATCACTGTTGCTGTTGCATTAGCTAAGGGCAAGAAGATGTCTCTCATAGTGCAAAAACTTACCGAAATCGGAGTGGATGTTATTGTTCCATTAGTTACGAAAAGAACCGTGGTGCAGGTTAAGGATGATGAAGTAAAAAAAGAAAAATGGAAAAAAGTAGCAATAGAGGCTGCCAAACAGTGCGGTCGCGCGGATATTCCGGCTATTACAGAAATAATGGAGTTTAGTGATTACGTACATAACAAACATGCTGGAGGGATGAAGCTTATTGCATATGAAAGCGGGAAAACGTTGCTCAAATCAATTATGCAAGAGAAGCAGGTCTTAGTGGCGGGATCCGTTTGTGTCGTTGTTGGTCCTGAAGGGGGATTTGAGAAAAGTGAAATTGCGCAGGCGCAGGAAAATGGATTTCAGGAATTCTCATTTGGTGAAACAATTCTTCGTACAGAAACAGCAGCTATTGCAGCTGCCCTCATTATAAAATATGAAACGGGGTTTTAACTATGGAAACCACTAAGTATTTTCGCATTGAAACACTTGGCTGTAAAGTAAACCAGTATGACAGCCAGCTTATCCGTGAACAGCTTTTAAAGAACGGGTATAAAGAATGTTCGGGGAATGATGTTCCTGCTGGAGATGGCAGTCTTATAGTGATAAACACCTGTACGGTAACAGGTAAAACGGATCAAAAGTGCCGTAACACGATTCGTAAAATGATCAAACAAAAAGGAAGTGCAAAAGTTGTTGTTACCGGATGTTATGTTGATGGTGACAGAGTGGCAATTGAAGATATAGATGGGGTTGATTATATTGCTGAAAATGAGTATAAAACAAACATCTTAAAATATATTAATAAGGATAAAGAGTATGATGGAGTAAGCGGTATTACTCGTTTTGAGGGTCGTACACGCGCATTTCTAAAAATTCAGGATGGGTGTAACGAGTTTTGCACGTATTGTAAGGTGCCCTATGTCAGAGGAAAAGTTGAGAGTAAAGATGTATCAGCTGTTGTCCGTGAAGCACAAGCGATAATAAATAATGGCTATAAAGAGATCGTCTTAACAGGAATACATCTGGGAAGTTATGGTGCTGAGTCAGATAAAAACTGCTCTCTCATTGAGGTGTTAAAAGCATTATCCGATATTGAAGGAGACTTTCGTATACGTTTGAGCTCGATAGAACCTATGAATATTACACCGTCTCTTATCGAGCAGTTATCAACGATACAAAAACTATGCCCGCATTTTCATATTCCAATTCAAAGCGGTGATGATAAAATTCTTCAGAAAATGGGCAGGCACTATACCTATAGTGAGTACAAAGAGATCATTGATTGCTTTAAGAAATATTTCCCTCAGTGTGCTATTAGTACTGACCTCATAATTGGGTTTCCCGGTGAAACAATGGAACATTTTGACCATTCAGTTAAAGCTATAGGTGAGAATCTATTTTCAAAAGTACATGTTTTTCCCTTTAGTGCACGGAAGGGAACAAAAGCGTGCGATTACCCGGATAGGGTATCTCCGGAAGAGATGCAAAGCAGGGAGTTTATTCTTGATTTTATAACCAATGATACAGCATTTATGTTTAGGCGTACTCAGCTGGGTTTAGTGAAACAGGTGCTCTTTGAAGAAGAGTGTGAAGAAGGTGTCTATAGCGGTTTTACCGAAAATTATCAGCGGGTCAAGGTGAAGGGGACAAGCGAGCTCTTAAACACTTTTGCTTCAGTGAAGCTGACTGATTATGATGTAGATTGCTTTTATGGAGAGTTGCAACAATAGTGACTATCTGTTAAACCTGAACAAGATTATATCGCCATCGGTAACACAATATTCTTTTCCTTCGATGCGGCCAAGACCTTTAGCTTTTGCATTCTGTTCACCTCCGCATGAGATAAAATCCTCAAAGCGTGTTACTTCCGCACGAATAAACCCTCGTTCAAAATCAGTGTGGATTTTTCCTGCAGCTTGTGGCGCTTTCGTCCCATTCAGTATTGTCCACGAACGAAGCTCTTTTTCATTGTGGGTAAAGAAGCTTATCAGATGAAGTAAATCGTAGCTTTCTTTTATTATGATATCAAGCCCCGAAGAAGATAAACCAAGTTCTTCACGATACTGACACTGTTCTTCAGGTGATAGTTCAAGTAATTCAGCCTCTATTTTTGTACACATCTTAACGGGCATGGCGTTTTGTGTTGCTAAATACGTTTTTAATGATGTTACAATATCATCATCAGAAGCAAGTTGTTCTTCACTGACATTTGCAACATACAAAACACGCTTAGACGTTAATAGATTAAACTGTTTTACTGTTTTGTCCTCTTCTTTTGATGTAGGAAGCGTGTACGCGGGCTTATTTTCTTCTAAGTGATGTAATATTTTATCTGCACATTTGTGCTCTTCTAGTGCATGTTTGTCTCCGGTCTTAGCGAGTCGCGCAATACGCGCAATAACTTTTTCTATAGTTTGTAAATCAGCTAAGATGAGTTCAGTTGAGACGATATCTATGTCACGCACTGGATCAATTGATCCGGAAGAATGTGCAATATTATCATCCTTAAAACAACGGACAATATGAAGAAGTGCATCGACTTCACGGATATGTGACAAAAACTGATTTCCCAGGCCTTCACCTTTATGAGCATCTTTTACGAGGCCGGCAATATCAATAAACCCTAATGTTGTGGGAATTATTTTATCTGTTTTAATGAGTTCAAAGATTTGTGAAAGTCTTGTATCGGGAACGTGGACAACACCCACATTAGGATCAATTGTGCAAAACGGGTAATTCGACACGTCCGCATGTGCATTTGTGAGTGCATTAAAAAGCGTAGATTTTCCGACGTTTGGTAATCCAACAATACCGCATTGCAAAGCCATGGGAATCCTTTTTGTTTTGTTACCCAGAAGTATAGTTAAAATTAAGGGGACAGTATACTTAATTTTATATCATTAAGTATTGAATGCTATACCAAATAATTAAGTATACTGTCCCGTGCGCCAAGAAAGCTAATGTAAGCAAGCTGGAAAACCAGCCCGACTAAAGCCTAACCAGCAGGTCGGTACAGAACTCAGCGCATAGTAAGGCAACGAATTATGCGAAGCCTGAGAGAAGG
>Ga0207996_1000289_pt1 | contig 46593 bp, 28 predicted proteins | sample AntAceMetag02UKG_FD_184773 | JGI IMG/M metagenome (GOLD analysis project Ga0207996, IMG submission 184773) | Saline lake microbial communities from Ace Lake, Antarctica - Antarctic Ace Lake Metagenome 02UKG (SPAdes) (version 2) | ecosystem: Environmental > Aquatic > Non-marine Saline and...
CTCATTTGGAACCTCCGGAAAATCGTTTGGTAGCTTTTTTCCAGAATACACCTAAGCCTTGTTTTACTCAAAGGTGTTTTGGGCTCTGCTACCTACAGAGGCTATGCACTTATTATACGAATTCAGCTTATATGTAAGCAGGCTAAAATAGACGAAGATGGGGTGCTTCTGAATAGTTACCTCTCTTAGATTAATCCCGCACTTCTAAAGTGCTTAAACAAAACCTTGGGGGTCATGGGCATTCCATTGATCTTCACCCCGGTTGCATCCCATATGGCATTACGAATGGCAGGGCCCTGGGAAATAATGGGTGGTTCTCCCAGAGATTTATTGCCATAGGGACTTGTGGGATCAAAGGTTTCGACAAACCCACTCTCAAGATCCGGAATATCGACACAGGTAGGGATTTTATAATCCAGGAGATTGCCATTATAGATCCAGCCGCTTTCAGGATCAACCAGCAACTCTTCAAAGAGAGCCATACCGATACCCATGGCCATTCCTCCGTGGACCTGGCCCTCGGCCGAGAGTGGATGGATAATCTTGCCGGCGTCGTGAACATTAATAATTTGTTTAATGGTGACGGCACACATCTCAATATCCACTTCAAGATCAACAAAGGTACAGCCATAACTCGGCGCATTGGTACAGGTCTTACTCGAGACTTCAGCAGTTAACTGGGCACCGCGTTCCTTATGGTAATAACTGTCGAGTGCCAGATCGTGAAGATCAAGAAGCACACTGTCCGGTTGATCCAGGCGAATTATTTTCCCACCGCTGAGATCAAGATTTTCTGTATCCTCACCCGTCATCAGATGACAATGTTCAAGAATTTTAGATTTAAGTTTTCCAGCGGCCTGATGCACGGCAGGAGCCGCAACATAGGTTTGCCGTGAAGCATAGGCACCGGGGTCAAAGGGTGAGACATCCGTATCCTGTTCCGAGACAACATGGATCGCGTCATAATCGACACCAAGGGTTTCCGCAGCCATCTGGGCGAGTGCTGTATCAGACCCCTGGCCGATTTCCGTGGCACCAATCTGCATATGTACCGTTCCGTCCTGATTCAGCACCAGGCGACAACCGGCAATCTCCACACAGGCAGGATAGGTCCCGGATCCATAGCTGAAGGATGCCACACCAAGTCCCCGGCGAATATTTCCCTCCTGCTTGGCATTCGCTGCTTTTTTTACATCCCAGCCAATGGCTTCGCGCCCTTTTTCCAGGCATTCTATCATCCCCACGGAATGTTCTAAACTCCCTGTTTTGGAGATAATATCAGCAGGCCTGGCCGAGTTTTTAATACGAAAGTCAACGGAATCCATCCCGATTTTACGAGCCACCTCTTCAAGGACACTTTCAACACCAAAGAACAACTGGGGGGAACCGTAGGCCCGCATGGCCCCGGCCGCAGGAATATTTCCGTAATGGCTTGTTGCGGAAAACTTTGAGACACTGCGCGGATACAAGTTGCAGAATTTTGACCCTGCAGCCATGGGAATGGAATGACCATGAGAAGCATAGGCTCCGGTGTTGGAAATAACATTCAGATCAATAAATTTTATAATGCCATCATCTGTTACCCCAGCGCGGGCGGTGACTGTCTGTGCATGACGGGTACGGGTGGCGACAAGTCCTTCCTCGCGTTCCAGCTCAATTTTGACTGGGACCCCACCGAGTTTTTTCGTGAGGAATGCCACCATCGGCTCAAGAACAACATCCTGTTTATTGCCAAAACCACCGCCGATATATGGCTTAATGACACGAATTTTTGGCCATGGCATATCAAGTGCCTGGCCGACTATACGCCGACAGATATGTGGAATCTGGGTGGAACTGACAATAACAATATGGTCATTATCATCCATATAGGCGTATGCCGTATGATTTTCCAGATGACAGTGAAGAATAATGGGAGTAGTGAAAGTGCCTTCAACGACGATATCCGTCTCTTTTTCGGCATCTATCATTTTTCCACCGATTTCAAAAGTGGTGGACTTAATAATATTTCCGTTTGGATGAATGGCAGGAGCATCCTTGGCCATTGCAGCCTCGGAAGTAACACATACAGGCAACTCCTCGTATTCGACGATAACTGCCTTTGCCGCTTTTGCTGCAATCAGGTGATGCCGGGCAACAACGATGGCCACCTCATCGCCATGGTAACGAACATGATCGGTCAGCAGCAATCTGTCTGCCACATCCTGATGATCAGGATCAAGGGAAAAGGGGTGGCCAGCCGTGGCAAAAAGAATTTCAGGGACATCCTTATGGGTAAAAACAGCCTCTACCCCAGGTATGGCCAGTGCCGCAGTCGTGTCAATACTCTTAACAAGCCCGTGAGCAATGGGGCTTCTGACGTATTTTGCCTGCAACATACCGGGCATACTGAAATCATCGGTATACCGGGTTTTACCAGTAACTTTTGCTCTGACATCTTTGCGTATATGTGATTGTCCTACTGCCATAATCAGGTCTCCATGACTTTTTCTATTCTTCAGTCACACTATAAATTTACAATCAACTTCTTGATTTTTGTTTGCTTTGAGGAAGCAGCAGATTCAGAACAATAGCCGCCAGGCCTCCTGTGGTAATGCCCGAGGCAAAGACATTTCTAATCTCGGCAGGGGCAACATTTTTCAACACTTCAGGAACCATGGTCACACCAAGCCCCAGTCCCAGAGATACGGCAATAATCAGAGTGGAGCGGTTATCCATTTTCTGGGTAGCCAGAATCTTTATTCCAGCAGTGGCAACCGTGCCAAACATAAGAATGGTGGCTCCACCAAGTACCGGCTCCGGCATAATACGGAAAATTCCGGCAAGAACCGGGGACAGTCCCATTAAAACAAGAATACCAGCGATGAAATACGCGACATAACGGCTGGCAACCCCTGTTAACTGGATAACACCGTTGTTCTGACTAAAGGTGGTATTGGGAAATGTATTAAACAAACCGGCCAGAAATGAATTCATACCATCGGCCAGTACACCGCCCTTGATCCGGCTCATATAAAGCTCTCCCGTTACCGGCTGTTTTGATATCATGGAGGTTGCGGTCAGATCACCAATGGATTCAATGGCTGTGATCACATAAACAAGACCGATGGCAAAAAATGCGCCCCAGGAAAAGTCGATTCCATACTTAAGCGGTTGAGGCACCGTAAAGAGATCCATCCCTGTAAGTTTGGAAAAATTCACCATCCCCAAAGCTGCCGCCACAATATAGCCGACGGTCAAGCCGATAACGATGGATGACATTCGCAGATACTGGTTTTTACTCATATTCAAGGCCACGATAATGGCAAGCACAAGAAAGGCAATCCCGAGGTTCTGGAAACTGGCAAAGGCATCGGGAACATTGTTCATCACATAAAAGCCACCGGCCATGCTTACCAGACCGACCTTAATAAGCGTCAGACCGATCAGGGTGACCACAACGCCCGTGACGACAGGAGTAATTATCTTTTGCGCCAAATGGAGAAAACGGCTGATAAACATCTCAATAAAGGAACCTGCCATTACACAGCCAAAAACCACGGCAAGGGCTGTATGGGCATCGGCCTGATTTTTTACAACAATGGCGGCCCCGATTATGGGGCCGAGAAATGCGAAACTGGTCCCCTGCATGGCAAGCAGACCGGAACCCACCGGCCCCATCCGTTTTGCCTGAATAAAAGTGGCAATACCGGAAATCAGCAGGGTCATACTGATAATATAGGAGGCGTCGGACACGTCTAGCCCAAGAGCATTACTGATAATGATGGGAGGGGTAACAATGCCGACTATACTGGCAAGCATATGCTGCATAGCCGCAAAAAAGGCGATAAGCACGGGAGGTCTATCTTCAAGGCCGAAGATGAGTTCTGAATCGAAGGGAGTTGCCTCGGATTCAGTTATCGTTTGATTTTCTTCAGTCGTACTCATAGATCTACTCCTTCCTATTTATGAATCAGCGTAGTAACTATTCACCATGCTATGAAACGGCGCAATGTTTACCCGGAATCTGGGGACACGATTCCAATTCAAAAGACAAAGACGAATTGGATCATGCCCCCAGTTTCCTACCAGCTTATTCGTTATGCAATTCCGGCTCAAACTCAATTTCGGTGAAGAGTTACTCGGCGTGAATCCTTTTTTATCTATAAATGAAGTTGTTCAGTATTGCTTCGAGTACACCTCCACCGACGGCCATGGCCTTATCCGATGCAGTTGTACAAAACGTAACCTTCCCACGGGGATCAATATCGCCAAGCTTTGTCCCTCTGTCCACCGGAGTGGCTGAGCGCAACAGGCCTCGTATTACCCCGGATATATTTGCGCAGACCGGAGAGGAGTCAACCTTTGCCATACATTGTCCCTCCTCCACTGTATCACCGATATTACAGCCTGTCGTAAATATTCCTGGATTTGGTGCCCGCAGTAAACGTTCAGTGCTGTAGCCGCCTATGTTTCCAGGGATTCCCGTATCGGGGGCTGCACCGCCATCCCAGATAACTCTTCCCAGATGATGTCCCCGCTGGGTTTCGATTACACAGTCCACATCCCTTCCAGCTGAAAAACCGGGCCCGAGGCCGATAACAAGTTCAGCGTCATCAATGGTGGTACCGAGATTCCGCTTGGCTATGATAGCATCGATCACGATATCGGGCCGGAGTTTCCGGATGCTTTCTCCCGCCGGATCTACCACGATTGGAATGGTCGTATCCGATGGCCATTGCCCAAGCATCTCAACATCATCAATACGCCTTGCTGTTATACCTTCAATAGAAACTTTCCCGATATTAATTGCTTCTGAAAAAGAGACAAGACGACGAACCGCAAGGGGATGTTCCGTTTCAAGGAGCAGTAAACGCCTGAATCCTGAACGATACAGCCTGAGTGCCACACCCGTTGCCAGGTCTCCGGCACCCCGCACTACAATCTTTAAATCGGCAAAATTATTCATAAATGTGGTACTCTATCCGTCATTCCGGTGAAGGCGAAAATGAGACGGCACGCCCCCTCCTGTCCATCAAACAAAAGGGCTTCTTCCATCAAGTAAATTAAATAGAATTGCCGCTTCGGCCACTCTCCGTATTTTTTTATTCTTCACATCTGCTTTCAATTCAACATTTGATGCTTCTAATGATTGTTTAGCAAGGCTAAGCGTTACTTCGGCATCTTCAAAAAGAAATGTTTCACCCTTATCAGTGAGAGTGCCCTTTTTACCAGCCGTCATAATTTGCATTATACCTGGTTCTGCCATTAAAAAGCCTTCTCCGTGTGCCTCAAGACTTGCAACGGAAAGGTGGACATGAGATTTAGCAAAATAGGGTGCACCACTCGTTGGACAAAAGGTCCTACAATTTCCGCACTCATTGCATAGATCAGGAATATTTATAATTTGATACGCCTGAGTAAGTTTAATCTTTCCACTGGTCAGAATGGTGCCATCTGCAAGAATACTCTGCAAAGGATACGTTACCGGGGCAGCTTTCAAAGCAACATTTGCCCTGTTAGGACAAACCGTCACACAGATATTGCAGACAAGATCACATTGCAGACAACGGGAGGCCTCAGCCATTGCGTCTTCTTTTGTCAGAGTTTCTACATAAAGATTAAAGTTCAAACGTTCTTCTGGGTCTGATTTTTGAATTTTTGCACCAAATTTTCGGGTTGCATTTTGCTTTCGTAGCCGAGTCAAGTCCAGTTTACGGTCATCAGCCGGTGCGATAGTAACCTTTGGCGAAAACCCAGATGCGGCTACGATGGATTCGGTTACCCGAATACCATGACCAATAGCGTTAATAAGCGAAGAAGTGTCAACCACATCTCCTCCTGCAAGCACAAAGGGCAGGGTTGATCGAAGGGACTTTCTATCAACACTGAGTTCTCCTTCGGGGAGAAAATTCAGTTTCACTTGCTGACCAATAGCGAGAACGATGCTATCGGTTTTGATGATATAATTTTCGCCTTCAACCTTGACGGGACTGCGACGACCCGATTTATTGGGGGCACCAAGTTTCATTGTAGCTACTTCAAGACCGGCACCCCTGCCATCAGTTACATGGACAGCCTCAGGACCGGCCAATTCAACGACACACACACCCTCTTCAATGGCAGCAATAATTTCCATATGGTCAGCCGGCATCTGTTTACGGGTACGCCAGTAGACAATGGAGACCTCACCGTCTGTGCCAACCAGACGTTTTGCAGTACGCGCCGCATCCATGGCCGGATTACCAGCACCGATAATGACTATTTTGCTCCCTATATCAGTGGACTTCCCCTGCCGAACATCACTCAAAAAGTCAAGATGATCAATCACTCCTGTAGCATCTGCACCCGGAATATTTAAGCTGGTTCCAACTTGAGCCCCGATTGCAATATAGACAAAATCATGAGAGTTACGGAGCTTTGCAAACTTCTCTTTATCAACATTCACGCCCGTGTGCAGGCGGGCACCGAGTGCAAGAATACGATCAATATCTTTTTTCAGACTGTCATCATCGAGCCGAAAAGCAGGAATAGCATCGGAAGCCATACCTCCAGCGAACTCTTTGGATTCGTACAGATCAACCTGAAAGCCCTCAAGGGTTAGAAAGAATGCCGCAGAAAGTCCCGATGGCCCGGCACCGATAATAGCGACAGTTTTTCCGTTATCTGCCCCGGGGATGAGTTTAATATCTTCTTTCTGATTCTGGGCAATAAAGCGTTTAATTTCCCGTATAAGCACAGGCGAATCGTAATTTAATCTGGTGCATTTATCCTGACAGGGGTGATCACAGGCCATGCCCTGCATGTTGGGGAAGGGATTGGTTGCAAGGATGGTTTTGTAGGCATTTTCAAAATCTCCACGAGCCGTATAATCCATATAACGCGGTACATCCTGAGAGGCTCCGCAACTAGTCACACATGGAGCACCTGCACAGTCAAATTTCAGCAAAGGACGTTTGGTTTTAACATTTTGATACGGGAACAGATCTTTACCGTAATTGCCGGCATCAACAACGGTTGCAGCATAGTTTTTCAAATTGCTAAGGCCAGCAGCAACTTTGTCATCTATTCCTGCCCAATCGCAAACCAGTTGTTCAAGCGAGCTCGCACCAACTTCCTTCATCCCATCAAGCACAGTTTCCGCATACTGCGACACACGAGCATAGCCACCAGGTTTAAGAATATCTGAACAAACAGTAATGGGTGCCATGCCACAGGTCAGGGTTTCAAAGACATTAAAGTTGTCGATACCTGCACAGAAAGAGACATCGAGCTTTCCATCAAACTCTTCCTGTAAACACGCAGCAAGGTTTATGCTGATCGGATGCAGTGCCCGGCCGGACATATAGCACATCCCCTCGGTCTTAGGCAGTTTCTGATCAATATTGGTGGTTTCAAGGGTGTTTGTCAGTTTGATGTTAAATTCAACGCCCTTCGTCTTAGCGGAATCAAGCAGAGACCGTATCAAGGTAATGGCATCGGGATATTTTAAATCGTGATCAAAGGCGAGATCCGGGACATCAATTTCAAACTTCAATTGATTATTCAGGATATCTCGTAAACGCTCTGGCCCAAGCAAGGTGGGATTCAGTTTAATGGTGGTGTGATAGCCCCGCTCTTCAATAAAATAACGGGCGATCTTTTCTATTTCATCAGGAGGGCAACCGTGCATTGTGGAAATGGTGAGATTGTCGGATATCTTGCTGGGAATATTTAATTCTTTAATACGGGGGTAGATATCAGCAATTTTTTCTATCTTTTCAGCAAGCTCTTTTGAGCAATCTTCCATACGATCAAAAAAACGCTGCACCGTGGGACTGTGAATACCCTTTAATTCATAACCGGCACTCATATTAAAGATAAAACCGGCTTCATCTCCACTAAAACCAAATTTATCTTTTAAAATATAGAGCAGAATAAAAGCATTCAAATACTCATTGAATGATTCATCAAGCTTCAACTCTTGAGACCACTCGCAGTTATACCCCTCATCGGTCATATCAATACAGGGCTTGGTCACGTCTAGCTCATCAAGCACCTGGATAGTTTTAAGTTCAATATAGCGACTCCCAGTAAGCCAGGCCACGACAATGTTCTGGGCCATCTGGGTGTGAGGGCCGGACGCTACACCAAGGGGAGTTTCCAGGAGTTCCCCATAGCGACTCATGCGAAAGGGATCGGTTGGACTGGGAGTGAAAAATTGTTCTTTACCAATACCGAATATTTCGTTTCGTTCTTTAAGATCGCTAAGAATCCATTTGAGAAGAACATCAATATCTGTGCAGAAAAAGAGGTCTTTTTTCATTTAATTTTTTACTCCTGTATTATTTTACTTGTCGCTTTATATATTGTCCGAATCCTTTTGAACCGAGAAGTTTTCCATCACGAACCAGAACTTCTCCCCGAAGCATAACTGTTTTGGGCCAACCCTTTACACGCATTCCTGCAAAAGGGGTGTAGTCCACATGCTGATGTAATAATTCCGTGCTGATAATTTTCTCTTCTTCCGGGTCAAGGATCATAAGATCAGCGTCCGACCCAATAGCAATGGTGCCTTTTTGTGGAGCCAATCCCATGATACGGGCAGGATTTGTGGCAACAAGCTGAACAAAGCGGTTCAGATCAATTCGATTTTTTAACACGCCCTCTGAAAAAAGAAGAGGCACACGGGTTTCAACACCAGGGATGCCACCGGGAGCTTTAAAAATATCCGTTTTCCCATTTTTCAGTTTTTGCGCAAAAGAAAATGAACAATGATCGGTTGCTACTACATCGATTGTTCCATCGGCAAGACCTTCCCACAAAGCATCGCAATCCTTTTGTGTTCTAAGCGGTGGAGACATTATATATTGCAAGCCTTTATTATCCGCTTCTTCGTAGCAGTTTTCCGTAAGACTCAGATATTGCGAACAGGTTTCAGCATAGACCGGAAACCCATTTTTTCTGGCTTCTCGAATGACCTCAAGCCCTGAGGCAGTGGAAAGATGGACAATATAGATAGGCGCATTACCAGCTGCCCGGGAAAGAGCAATGAGTCTGTTAACGGCTTCAGCCTCGGAATAATCCGGTCGACTTTTGGGATGATTTGCAGGATTTGCAATATCACCCCTAGCCCTTAACTCTTGTGTTAACTCGCCTATTATTGCGTGGTTTTCTGCGTGAAACGCTGTCAGCCCGCCAGCTGCATGTGTAGCTTTCATTACTTTAATAATGTCAGCATCACCAAGGCGGCTGCCATAGGTAAGATAAACCTTCAGGCTTGAAATCCCGGTTGCCGTTAAATCTTTGATCGCAGAAAGCACATGCTCATCAACATGCTGCACAACACCGTGAAACCCGTAATCAACGACCATCTCATCTTTGGCCTGATCACGATACAGATCTATTTGATGGTTCAATTTGCAGTAGGCAGGCCCAAAGCCAGGATGCTCCACAATACAGGTGGTACCGCCATGGGCAGCAGCCACAGAACCGTGATAGAAGACATCACTGACCTTTTCCTGGCCAACACTCAGGTTTAAATGAGTATGAACATCGATGGCACCGGGCATGACATAACAGCCCGTTGCGTCAATAATATCATGGCCAACTGTTCGATCAATATTTTCACCGATGGCAACAATACTTCCATTTTCAATCAGAATATCTGATTGAAGAGTTTTGGTGGCTGTCACCACCGTACCGCCTGCCACCAATGTAGTCATATTTACTCGCTCAATTTTTTCCAGAGACGTTTGCCCTGTTCTCGTGCGTAGGAAAGTATTTCTTCTTCATCCACAAGTGTTGATTTCCGATCCTCCATGATCACCCGACCCTGTGCAATAACTGTGTTTACATGAAGGGCTTCCAAACCAAAGAGAAAGTGGCCATAGAAATTTTCATCGTTTACTTCGGTAGGAGTATCGTAGTCCAGAATAACAAGGTTGTTCAGGTCATCGCCGATTCCTTCGAATTGACCGAGATAGTTATGAACATTGCGAAAGCGACGATACACTTCATCATATCCAACACCACCAGTGGTGGAACAGGCAAGATGATGAGCCTTGGCGGATCGTAGCATATCATTATGCATACCGTCTGTGCCCAGCATGATGTTGTTCAGCCAGTCATAGTCAGTCAGTCCGACATTATTATTTTGGTTGGATTCAACATTAGAAACGACCCATACCGGAGAATCTGCAATGATTTTTCGCTCGGTATCATTGCAATGCAGGCAGTGGCCAAGGATGGTTTTGGAGCTCTCAAGCCCCCCAAGATCCCGAAGCCGTTCTGCAACCCGTTTGTTGTATGTTTTTTCACAATGCACTTCATCGGCGCTATCTTCTGCAACATGGATATGGAGGCCGGTGTCGTATTTTCTGGCAAGGTTTACGGATTTTTGAAAGAGATCATCGCCCACTGTAAAAGAGGCATGGAGACCAATAAGACCGGGACGACCGGAAGCCAGATAGGACTCATGCTCGGCAAGACTTTTTTCAGCAAGCTCAGCACCATTTCTATCGGAGGACTCGTGACACATAAGATGGCCTATTCCGCATTTTTCAAAAGCACTGGCAACGGTTTCCAGACTGCCCTCAACATGCATGGGGGATGCATGATGATCGATACAGAATGTTACACCACGACGAGCCATCTGCAGGGCAGCACCCAAGGCACTGGCCTCAACCATATCCCTGTCTAGCCGTTTATCAACCCGCCACCACACATATTCAAGAATTTCTGGGAAATTGGTGGGGATTTGAGGAGGTGCCGGCATTCCCCTACAGAGGGCAGAATAAATATGGTGATGCCCACAACCAAAGGAGCGGGTCACAAAGCGGCCCTTACAGTCGATTACCCGATCACCATCCTTGCGCTCTCCTGCCGGGGGGATCGCATCTATTAGACTCACGCCACCACTTGCCCCTTCTTCTACTGCAAGATGGGTGGATGTAACACTAAGAGTCTTAGAATCAATGTATTGACTATTTTGAAGATAGAGAGTCATGAAATTGCTCCTGTCTATTTCTTTTCGATGGCCTCAAGAGGCAGAGAGTAACGGCGTTTTCCATCATAATCGCAAAAGGCATTGGCAATGGCTGGAGCAGTTGCAATACAACCAATCTCCCCCACACCTTTTGCTCCAAATGGTCCTTCCGGATCATCGGATTCCACGCCAATAACCTCGATCTCCGGAAGATTATTCATCTTGGGGATACCAAGTGCTCTATACTTCTCCGAAGTCAGTTGGCCATCCTGAAGAGGCACTTTTTCAGTGAGAGCATAGCCCACCCCCATGGCCACACCGCCCTCGATCTGACCCTGGAACAGTTTGGGATTGAGGATTTTTCCGGCATCATGGGAGGCGATTATTTTTTCAAGTTTGCCGTCCCCGTCAAGAATGGCAAGGTTAGTGGCATAGCCATAGGAAATATGGGATATTATTTCACCGGGCTTTCCATCCGCCTGGGTGTAATCGCAGAGGAATTGACCCGTATAGGTTTTCCCGGCAAGCTCCTCAAGGGATTTTTCTTTGAGGTCCTCTTTTAGGCTCTTTGCGGCATCAATAATAGCACGGCCAAGGAGCAGAGTTCCACGGCTTGCAGTGGTAGGACCGCCAATGGCACCGGATGCAGTGGTGACAAATGGAGTAATCAGATCAATATCCGTGATCCCCGTTACCTCACACAGGGCCTGCCTGGCGATGGTATGAACTCCCTGTCCCATCTCCGTCCAGCCATGATGCAGGGTAATCTTACCACCCTCATGAATTTCGATAATAACCTTGCTTAGCTCGGGAATACCATTTCCCACGCCGCAATTTTTGACAGCACAGGTAAGTCCCTTGTATTCGGCCTTATCATAGGCATCTTTAATACTCAGCAATGTTTCCTTCAGTCCCACGCTTGCAGTGAGCACCTGTCCCGGGGCCAGCATTCTGCCGATATCAAGGGCATTGTCATAGCGAAACTGCCAACGATCCAAGCTCCCCTTGCGACACAACTCATCGATAAGACTTTCAAGGGCGAAGGTAGCCTGATTGACCCCAAATCCCCGCATGGCACCACAGGGAATATTGTTGGTATAGACCGATCGCGCCTCAATATCAACGGCTTCAAAGTGATATCCGCCAGAGGCGTGAGTTCCGGCACGATCCATAACCGGACCGCCAACGGAGGCATACGCGCCGGTGTCTCCAATAATTCTGGCATGTAGCGCAGTAAGCATCCCTTTTTCGTCACAACCGATTTCATAGTCCATACTGGTTGGATGGCGCTTGGGATGCATGCGGATGGATTGCGGTCGGGTGAGTTTGTATTTTACAGGAGTGTGGAGCAGGTGGCAGGCAAGGGCAGCATGGCCCTGTACCGTCATATCTTCCTTACCGCCAAAGGCACCGCCGCAGTCAACAATTTCGACTTCGACCTGATCCTCCGAAAGAGCAAGTTGATGGGCGATTTCATCACGTTCACGGTACGGCCCCTGGCTCTGGGAAAACACTTTTATCCCATTCTCTTTGGGAATAACAACACAGCATTCCATTTCAAGGAATCCGTGGTCAATGGTTGGGGTTGTATAGGTTCCTTTTGCAGTAAAAGCTGATCCTGCAAGCAGTCCTGCGGTATCCCCACGTTTTATGATTTTTTCACCAAGAAGATTACCGCTTTCATGGATCTTGATCGGACTTTCAAGGGCCTTCAGCATGTCGGTAAGTGGTTCAAGAACCTCATACTCAACTGCAATAAATTCTACGGCTGCTCTTGCCTGGGCCTCGGTCTCAGCAACAACAGATGCCAGCACATCTCCGATATAGCGGGTGATTTCTCCCTGCTTTATCATTAAGGGCCAATCTTCAACAATGAGGCCGGAGTTACGTTTACCGGGGATATCAACAGGCAGTAAAACACGTTTTACACCGGGTTGTTTTTCCGCAACACTCACATCAATGGAGAGGATTTTGGCCCTCGGATGATCGGAAAATTTCAACGCGCCATGAAGCATACCCTCAAAGCGCAAATCATCAGTGAAGGGTTTACGGCCGATGGCCCGCTCAACAGCCTTAAATTTCGGGCTGGAAACACCAATACCCGCCTTGTCTTCAAAGGGAGTGTCTTTATCTTCACGCAGGGCGGTTGCTGCTGCTATAACTGCATCAACAATTTTCACATAGCCGGTACAGCGACAGAGATTAAACTGTAATGCTTTTAATACCTCGGCTCTGCTTGGGTTATTGTTTTTTGTCAGTAAAATTTTGGTTCTGGTCAAAAAACCCGGAGTACAAAAACCACACTGCACCGCACCACTGCCAACAAATGCCTTGCCAAGGGTCTGTAAAAGGGACTCAGGCAAACCCTCAAGGGTGACAACTTTCTTACCCGCAACTTTTTTCATAGGGGTAGCACAGGCAAGGACTGCCTTTTCATCCACCTCCACCAGACAGGCCCCACATGCCGCCTGGCCTGAACAGCCATCTTTTGCAGCTGTCAGATTTTTATCGTTGCGCAGCCAGGAGAGGAGCGAAACATCATCATCTCCTGCATATTGTGTCTCTTCACCATTGAGCATTAAGTCAATCATAGCTTCCCTCTTATACTGGCTAGTCGTTAGAATCTCCTCGGAGTTGCACGATCCATCAGGCGTTGCAGCAGATCAGCAGAATTTTTCTGTTTGGACAGAAATATCATAGCAGCAATAATATAGGGTTTATAGCTGGCCTGTTTATACTGCGGTACCCGATAACGATCAAAGACCGAGGCTTCCACCTCACCATGCTCACAGGAAACACCGCTGATATCAGCCGGCAGACAGTGCATATAGAGGGCAGACCCATTATGAGTAGTAGCCATGAGTTCCTCTGTGCAGGTCCAGTCCATATGTTTTTTATTCTGGCCAAGCAGCTCCTGCTCAAGAGCTTTAATCCCATCCATATCATTGTTCGCATACAGATCAGTACGTTTCTCCATTGCTGCAAAGGGTGCCCAACTCTTTGGATACACAATATCAGCACCTTGAAAAGCCTCGGCCATGGAGTTTGATGTGGTGAATGCGCCACCGGTTTCAGCCGCCTGACGAGAAGCAATAGCCTCAACCTCCGGCATCACCTCGTATCCTTCAGGATGGGCGAGAGCAACTTCCATTCCAAAACGGGTCATTAACCCAATAACACCCTGGGGCACGGACAGCGGCTTACCATAGGATGGCGAATAGGCCCAGGACATGGCAATTTTTTTTCCTGCAAGATTCTCAGCCCCGCCAAAATGTTTGATAATATGCAGCATATCAGACATGGACTGGGTGGGATGATCGATATCACACTGAAGGTTTACCAGTGTGGGCCGCTGCTCAAGCACGCCTTCATCATGTCCGGCCTGAACAGAGTCTGCGACATTGCGCATATAAGCGTTGCCCTTTCCGATATACATATCATCACGGATACCGATGACATCCGCCATAAAGGAAACCATGTTCGCTGTTTCGCGGACTGTTTCTCCGTGGGCAATCTGCGATTTTCCCTCATCAAGGTCCTGGACTTCAAGGCCAAGCAGATTACAGGCACTGGTGAAGCTGAACCGGGTACGGGTGGAGTTATCCCGGAACAAAGAAACCCCGAGACCCGAATCAAAGATGCGGCTGGAAATATTCTGCTCACGCATACCGCGCAGAATCTCTGCAACGGTAAAGGTAGCACTGATTTCATCATCTGATTTTTCCCAGGTCAGAAGAAAATCGTCGTTATACATTTTCTGATAATCAAGGGTAGAAAGTTCCCGGATTAATTGTTCAATTCCTAGTTTATCCATTTTCTTATCTCCTGATAATTGATGGCGTCGTAAAAATTCTCCATCTGCTTCGTTGCTACAAATTTTCTATCATTACGACGTACTCTAGTACGCCGAAACAATAGAAAATTTGCGCGCCTCGCATATGGAGCTTTTTACTTAGCCATCTGAAGTTTTATCTTTTTACAAGCTTATCGTAATTGATGGCGTCGTAAAAACTCTCCATCTGCTTCGTTGCTCCGAAATTTCTATAGTTAAGGGATGATTTGCGTTCCCTTGCCATGACGAATAGCTTCGCCGATATTTTCGGGGCTGGTGATAATTACCCTGTGACCGCCATTTTTAATAAACTCTATGGCAGCTTCAATTTTGGGAGCCATGGAACCCGGCGCAAAATGGCCGCCATGAAGATACTCCTCCATCTCCTGAACCCTTGCCTGACCGAGAGGTTTTTCCTCGGCTGTACCAAAGTTTAACATAACCTGCTCAACTGCCGTAGAAATAACAAGCAGTGGTGCATTCAGATTAGTAGCCAGAAGAGAAGCTGTCTTATCCTTATCGATCACAGCATCAACACTTGTAAGGCCAATATCACTTCGAACAACCGGTACCCCACCACCTCCGGCAGCGATCACATGAAAATCATTTTCAAGAAGGCTCACGACAGCATCTTCTTCTACAATTTTCACAGGAAGGGGCGATGCGACGACTCTGCGATAGCCACGGTTTGCATCCTCCTTGAGTATCCAGTCGGGATGCTGTTCTTTTAGTTTTGGCAGCTGTTCTTCAGTATAGAATTCACCAATTGGTTTATCCGGCACGATAAAGCCGGGATCGGTCGGACTCACCTCCACCTGAGTGACAATGGTTACAGCCTTTCCCTGTATCCCGCGTTTTTCCAGCTCATCGGTTAAAGCCTGCTGAATCTGCAGACCAATGGCCCCCTGAGTATCTGCCACACAGGAACTCAAAGGGACAATATGGAGTCCAATCTGGTCACGGGCAATTTCCGAGCGCAACATAATAAAACCAACCTGAGGCCCATTACCATGGGTAATAATCAGCTGATAGTCCAGCTCAACAAGATCAACAAGGTGTTTAATTGTCTCGCAAATAGCATTGTACTGATCTTCGACCGTTTGTTTTTCCCGATGTTTAATCAGGGAGTTGCCTCCAATGGCAATAACGGCAAGTTGTTTTTTCACAATCAGTATAGCCCTAATTCTTCTCTACATACACACTGGGTAGAGCAGCATACAAAGCTGCGCAGCGGACAAGATCAGCCTTCCATGTTTTCTCATTTGGGGCGTGTGCTTCGGCTTCTTTACCAGGGCCAAAACCAACTGTTGGAATATCGTGCATACCGGTGATGGCTACACCGTTGGTGGAAAAGGTCCACTTATCAATACGCGGATCAATTTTAAAGAGTGAGGAATAGGCAGCAGCTGTCGCCTGAACCGCCGGATGATCTTCTGCTACAACCCATGATGGAAAATAACAATCGGTGGGATATACAAGTCCTGTGTATGCAGGAGTGTCATATTTGTACATGGTTACCTTAGCATTTGCTGCTTTGGCCGCAGGAAGGTTTGCAATTTGAGATATGGCAAGTTCCTTATCTTCACCAGCGGTAAGTCGCCTGTCAATGGAGATGGCACAACCGTCGGCCACGGCACAACGGGAAGGAGAAGTATAGAATATCTGGGAAACAGTAAGTGATCCCTTGCCAAGGAAAGCATCATCTTTAAGCTCAGTGTGCAGCACTTCCAGCTCATTCAAAATTTTTGCCATTTTAAAAATGGCATTATCACCACGCTCAGGAGCAGAACCGTGTGAGGAAATGCCCTCCACATCAACCCGAATCTCCATACGGCCTCGCTGACCACAGTAAATTCCACCATCGGTTGGTTCTGTGGAAACCACAAATTCAGGTTTCAGACCCAGTTCCTTAATGATGTACTGCCAGCACAAACCATCACAGTCTTCTTCCTGAACTGTTCCGGTCATAAGCACCGTGTACTCATCGGCAAGGCCAAGATCTTTGATGATCTTTCCAGCGTAAACCATGGATGCCATGCCGCCTTCCTGATCGGAGGTACCACGCCCCCCAATGCATTCATCATCTTCATAGCCTTCGTAGGGATCAAAGTTCCAGTTCCCGGCAACGCCGACTCCAACGGTATCAATATGGGCATCAAAGGCTATCAGACGGGGGCCGGAACCGATAAAGCCAAGGACATTTCCCATGGGATCGATTTCAACTTTATCAAACCCAACCTTTTCCATTTCTGCTTTAATGCGGAGTACAACTTTTTCCTCATCACAACTCTCGCTGGGGATGGCCACCATATCCCGCAGAAATTTGGTCATCTCAGGTTCATACGTTTTCGCAAGTTCATTTATTTTATCAAAATCAAGTGTCGCCATTGGGTTTTGTACTCTCTCTTTTATATTGATGGAATGTAACTATTCACCGAAATTGAGTTTGAGTCGGAATTACATAACGAATACGCTGGCAGGAATCTGGGGACATGACCCAATTCGTCTTTGTCTTTTGAATTGGGATCGTGTCCCCCGATTCCGGATAACTATTGTTCTGTTCAATAGCATGGTGAATAGTTACGAATTATGAATAGAATTTTACAGACGTATTTTTACAAAAAGTATAAATATCTGTCAACTTAATTTTAGGATTGATTCTCCAATGAACCCCATGACACCCTTCATACAACACCCATCAAAACTGCCATTTCAGTATGTTATATCGTGAAAAACCTGTAGCTTCCAGTAAAAATATGTTCTCAAAGCATTTTTTTCTTGCCACTCAAACTTTAAAAAATTATAAAATAGAAACAGTTTTTGACAGAATCTGGGGACACGATCCCAATTCAAAAGACAAAGACGAATTGGGTCATGTCCCCAGATTCCTGTCAGCGTATTCGTTATGCAATTCCGACTCAAACTCAATTTCGATGAATAGTTACCAGTTTTTTAAAAATATCCCACTCAAGGAGATTTACTATGTCTAAACAGATTATCAGTACTGAAAAAGCCCCAGCAGCAATTGGACCATACTCCCAGGCTGTCCAGCATGGCGATACCATATATGTATCCGGCCAGCTTCCGCTGAACCCGGAAACAAAGAAAATGGATGACGATGTCAGCGTTCAGACTGAGCAGAGCATGAATAATATAAAAGCAATTTTGCAAGAGGCTGGCTCATCCATGGAGCAGGTGCTTCGGTGCGGGATTTTTGTCACTGATCTTGCCGATTTTGCGACTGTGAATGAAATGTACGCAAGTTTTTTTAAGGGAGACTATCCGGCTCGTGCCACTGTACAGGTTGCCGCACTACCATTGGGAGCTAAAGTTGAAATTGATGCCATCGCATTTGTTTAGGAGCAAGGTAACTATTCACCATGCTATTGAACGGCACAATATTTATCCGGAATCGGGGGACACGATCCCAATTCAAAAGACAAAGACGAATTAGGTCATGTCCCCAGTTTCCTACCAGCGTATTCGTTATGCAATTCCGACTCAAACTCAATTTCGGTGAATAGTTACGGAGCAAGAAACTATGTCCATAGACTTCATTTTTAACAAAGCTATTAAAAAACCGAGCGGTGGAGCCAGTCTCGATATTCTGACATCCGAAGAGGCAGAAAAAGCCCTTGCCTATCATAAAAGCTTCAAGGAATATGCACCCACTCCATTGGTTTCACTTCCAAACCTTGCTGGATATCTCGGTATTGGCAAACTCTTTGTTAAAGATGAGTCTTCCCGTTTTGGCTTAAACGCCTTCAAAGTGCTTGGGGCATCCTATGCCATTGGTCGCTATCTGGCAGAGAAACTTGGGAAGGATATTTCCGAGATTTCCTGCGAAGAACTATGTTCAGATGAGGTTCGTAAACAACTTGGCGATATCACATTTACTACTGCCACCGACGGCAATCATGGCCGTGCTGTTGCCTGGGCAGCCCGGCAGTTGAAACAAAAGGCTGTTATTTATATGCCAAAGGGCTCAGATCCTGTCAGGCTGAAAAACATTCAGGAGTTCGGGGCGGAAGCAAGCATCACCGACTTAAATTATGACGATGCGGTTCGCTTGTCTGAAAAAAAAGCAGAAAAGAACGGCTGGGTTATTGTACAAGATACTGCCTGGACCGGTTACGAAGACATTCCAACCTGGATCATGCAGGGCTATGCCACTCTGGCAGTTGAATCTTTGCAACAAATACGAGATCAAGGCTCTGCTGCCCCCACCCATGTGTTCCTCCAGGCTGGCGTTGGTTCATTTGCAGGTGGTGTACTTGGTTTTCTTGCCTCACGTCTTGGTGAGAAAATGCCACTGGTAACAATCGTTGAACCTGAAAAAGCAAACTGTATTTATACATCTGCCAAAATTGGTGACGGTGCAGCCCATAATGTAACAGGTGATCTTGATACCCTGATGGCAGGGCTTGCCTGTGGGGAACCCAACACCATCAGCTGGGAACTGCTGCGCGACTATGCTGCTGCCTACGCTTCATGTCCAGATTCCCTTGCTGCCACCGGCATGCGGGTACTGGCCACTCCGTTGAAGGGGGATGAGGTGATCATATCCGGGGAATCCGGCGCAGTAACCACCGGACTCCTCCACCTGCTGATGGAATCAGAAACCGGCAATGCTGCTGAGCTGCGTAATCGACTTGGCTTGGATAAAGACTCCATTGTCCTTCTGGTGAGCACCGAGGGCAACACCTCCCCTCGTGCCTTTCGGGATGCAGTGTGGTATGGAGAGTACAGTGACAGCGAAGAAAACCGTAAAAAAAAATAGAACCACTTATGTAACTATTCACCATGCTATTGAACGGCACAATATTTATCCAGAATCGGGGGACACGATCCCAAGTCAAAAGACAAAGGCAGGAATCTGGGGACACGATCCCAATTCAAAAAACAAAGACGAATTGGGTCATGTCCCCAGATTCCTGCCAGCGTATTCGTTATATAATTTCGACTCAAACTCAATTTCGGTGAATAGTTACCCAGTTATGGCTAAGATTACAGAAGACCAACAGATTTTTGAAAACCTCAGAGCCACAGCAGACGCTGTCCAGGCACTCTTTGGACCCAACTGCGAGGTGACCATCCACGACATGGCCAATCTCAAGAAATCCCTGGTCTATATAAAGGGTGATGTGACCGGTAGAAAACCCGGAGCCCCGGCCACCAATCTGCTGGTCAAACTTCTGCAACAAAGCTCAGATCAGGATGGCCACAACCATAATTACAAGTCCGTGACCGCCGATGGCAGATGCCTTAAATCCACAACCACCATCATCAAAAACAGCAAAGGAAAGGCAGTTGCTGCCCTGTGCATCAACCTTGATACCACTTCCTACTTTAATGCCATCCATACCCTGTTACCCTTTATCCATGACCTGGAGACCGGAATATATCCAAGTAAGGAAACCTTTGCCAACTCGGCTGAAGATGCGGTACGAACGCTCTTCGGCCAGGCTGTGGATGACATTGGCACCCAGCCGGGAGCAATGTCCATTGACGAAAAAACCCGCTTTATCAAAACGATGAAAGACAATGGCGTCTTTCAATTCAAGGGTGCCGTTGAAGAGGTTTCCAGACTTATGGACGTCACCAAGTGTACCGTTTACAACTATCTGAAAAAAACCGAGTGAGAGGACCGCTGTAATGACTCCGATGCCTACTCTTCCGGGAATACTCCTTGCTGCAGGAAATAGCGAGCGTATGGGGAAAAACAAACTGCTGTTGCCCTTCCGCGGCAAACCCATACTCCAGCATGCAATCGATGCGGCTCATTTCTCATCCCTGTCTCCACTTATATTGGTGCTTGGCCCAGAGAGTACTGTAATACTCAAAGCGGTTAACACACGATCTGCCCTTGTTGTTATAAATCCTACGCCGCATGGTGGCTACGGCTCATCCCTGCAAACCGGACTCAGAGCACTCTATCAACCCTGTGAAGCTGCCATGTTCCTCCTTGGAGATCAGCCACTGCTGCGTACCGACACCATCGAGAAGCTGATTACCGCTTTTTGTAAAGAGCCAGAGCGCTGGATAGCCCCGTCCTGGAGGGGACAGCGCGGCACCCCGGTAATCACCCCCGCATCCTGGTTTGATAAAATTTTTGCACTCGATGGCGACACAGGCCCCCGAGAGCACCTCAAAGATCCTTCTGCAAACCTGAAACTCATTAAGGTAGAGGACCAGGGAGTTGTTCTTGATATTGACAGTCCTGAAGAGTACCAGCAATTGCTCAGCAGCAAGGAATGCTGAATCATGGATCGAAACGGCATTTGACTCTTTATCTGTTACCTCATACAATCCTTCTATAGAGTGACGCTTGAAGCAGTTCCAATACGAAAACATGTAAAATAACGACACTTCAACGAAGTAAAAGGCTATGAAGGTGAATAAACCAGAACAATCAACACAGAGTCCACAGCCACACAAGTTTCAAATACACTTTTGTTTTCGCAACCTGTTTCTACTCGGACTCCCCGTAATAGTAAGTACCTTCCTTGTAAATAATTCCCTTTGTGCCGAGCAGCTTTCTGTAAAAATAGGTAGTTATGAAAATCAACCCAAAATTTTTTCCGATCAGAACAGTACAATTTCAGGTTTTTGGCCCAAACTCCTTGAATATATCGCAGAGAAAGAAAACTGGAAAATTGAATATATTCACGGAACCTGGAGTGAGGGCCTTACCAGATTAGAGAAGGAAGAGATCGACATAATGCCCGATGTGGCTTTTACAGAAGAAAGAACCAAGCTTTACACTTTTTCCAAAGACCCGGTACTTATGAGTTGGTCACGACTCTATTTACACAGAGACGATACCTCGATCCTCTCTATCCAGGATCTGAGCAACAAAAAAATTGCTGCCCTTAAGAACAGTGTAAATCTCGAAGGTGAGAATGGATTTAGGGAGATCCTCCAGGGATTCAATATCGATTGCACACTTATAGAGCTGGATAATTATAAAGAAGTATTTCGAGCCATCACTGAGGGGATGGCTGATGGCGGGATAACCAACAGAAATTTCGGTAATAAAAATGAAAAAAATTATGCCGTTAAAAAAACACCCATCATATTTCAGCCCATTAATATGAAATTTGCCTTCCCCAGGGACTCCGCCAATACTCCCTATATTGCCGAAAGAATCGACTTCCATATGACTGAGCTGCTGGCAGATGACAATTCTCTGTACTATCAACTGCTCAAAAAATATTTTGAATCTGAAATCGCTGAAAAAAGAGTCGAGATATTTCCTGACTATTTGAAAACGCTACTGAAAATACTAATACTGCTTCTTATCATTTTCTTGTGTACCATTATCGCTACTCGACTTCAGGTAAAACGAAAAACCCAAAAGATACGAAAAATAAACAAAGACCTGATGCGTAGTGAAGAGAAATACCGAATTCTTACCGACCAGTCTCCTGATCTTCGATATCGTACTAATATGGAGGGGAAGGTTGTATACATCTCCGAGGCAGTTTACAGGTTATCTGGCTATACAGTAAAGGAAGCCATTGGTATGAGCATGGCTGATACATACGTAAATCCTGAAGACAGAGAAAGTTTATTATCAGCGCTACAGCAGAACGGACATGTCAACAGCTTTACAGTACAAGTTAAACGAAAGGATGGCTCCACCTGGTGGGCATCATCAAGTGCGCAGTATCATAAAGATTCCAACGGGAATATCATTGGGATAGATGGGATCGCCAGAAATATTACGGAACAAAAAGAGGCCGAAACAGCCCTCCGCAAAAGTGAGGAACAGTGGCACCGGACCTTTAACTCTTTTCCCGATATTGTCACCCTTCAGGATATTGATTTCCATATACTCAAGGCCAATCAGGCAGCATGTACCATCCTTGAAATTTCCTGTGATGAAATTGTCGATCAGTCCTGTTATTCGCTTTTCCATGGTTCCAGCGAGCCGTGCCAGGATTGCCCGCTTCTTGAGACACAGAAAGATTTCACCTCCTATAGCAGAGAGATGCATCATGCAAAACTAGGCAAGACCTTTCTGGTATCCGCCGCTCCAGTCCTGGATGAACAGGGAGAGATCGAATATATCGTTCACGTAGCCAATGATATCACCGACATAAAGGAATCAGAACTGGAAAGACTTCGTCTTGCTTCCGCCATTGAGCAGGCCGCGGAAACAGTTGTTATCACAGATGCCAGCGGCAGTATTCAATATGTCAATCCGGCCTTTGAAAAACTCACTGGCTACAGTTCCGCAGAAGCTCTGGGCCAGAATCCACGTATCCTGAAGAGTGGTGAACATGATCTGGAATTCTATAAAGATATGTGGGCCACACTGGTGTCTGGCAAGACATGGCAGGGGCATTTTATCAACAGAAAAAAAGATGGCTCATTATTTGAGGAAGAGGCCAGCATATCTCCCGTAAAAAACAGTGATGGAAAAACAACTAACTATGTTGCAGTAAAACGGGATGTGAGCAGAGAAGTGGCACTTGAACATCAGCTGCGCCAGTCCATAAAAATGGAGGCCGTTGGTACTATGGCCAGTGGCATTGCCCACGATTTTAACAATATTCTCTCCGGGATCATAGGCTGTGCGGAATTTATCCAGGAGGAGGCTAGCCCGGAGAGTCCGATTGGACAGAATATTGGTGACATCCTTGTAGCCGGAAACCGGGCCACGGATCTTGTGCGACAGATCCTTAGTTTCAGTCGCCAGGAAGCCAGTAAAAAAGAGATCATTTCGCCTTATCCGGTTGTTAAGGAAGCCGTGAATCTGCTGCGGGCAACCCTGCCTGCAACAGCGACGATACAAGAGAATATTTCCCCTGGCTGCGGAAACATTCTGGCCGATCCCATCACCATTCATCAGATTGTTGTAAATCTCTGCACCAATTCTCTCCACGCCCTGCCCGAACAGAAGGGCACCTTGGTTGTGACCTTGGAGCATCGGGATCTTGCCCCTGAAAGAGGAACACACTCAGGGCCTTTCGTCGTCATTAGTGTCAAAGATAGTGGCTGCGGCATGGAACAAAGGACGATCGACCGGATCTTTGAGCCCTATTTTACCACCAAAGAAGTGGGGAGAGGAACGGGGTTGGGTCTGGCCATTGTTCATGGCACCGTGAAAGAGTATCAGGGCTTTATCGAGGTAGAGAGTCAGATCGGAGAGGGGACTGTGATTTCTGTTTTTCTCCCGGAAACAATGGAAAGCAGTACGCAACGGGCAGTTATGCCAACGCAGCGGGACAGAGAAAAGCTCACCCCTGCTGCTGCCAGAATCCTGGTCGTGGATGACGAAGCACTCCTAGTCAAAATCAATAAAAGACGACTGGAAAGCATTGGCTATCAAGTAACTGCTGTGACTGACAGCAACGAAGCTCTGGAAATATTCAGCAAGCATCCCGATGCTTTTGACTTACTCATTACCGACCAAACCATGCCAAAGCTCACGGGTGCGGAACTCGCCAAGGCAATGCTGACAATCAGACCGTCTTTACCAATTATCATGTGCACCGGACACAGCGATATTGTTTCCGAAGCAGAAGCCATTGCCACGGGTATCAGAAGATATGTCTTTAAACCACTGCACGGAAATGAACTGCTTGATGCGGTTCAGGATGTACTGGCGGAGGGCGTTGAATAGACTATGGGGCAGTAGATTTAAGCACTCCCATTCTCATCATAAATTTCCACACGATTTCGACCATTTGCTTTGGCCTGATAAAGAGCGGTGTCAGCCTGTTGAATCAATTTCTCATGGGTAATGGGAGTGTCTGTTTTTTCTCTGGTGGAGACTCCAAAGCTCATGCTGACAATCCCTGCAGGTTGTGACTTCTCATGGGAAATACTCAGCCCCTCCAGATCCCGACGCATTCTTTCTGCCACATGCAAACCGCCATTTTTTGAGGTATTGGGTAGAATAACGACAAACTCTTCACCACCATATCGAGCACAGAAATCCGTGGGACGCTGCAGGCTGTTTTTCAGAAGCTGTGCCACCTGTACCAGGCAATCATCCCCCTTTGTATGTCCATAGGTATCATTATAGGCTTTAAAATTATCCACATCACACATAATAATAGCCAGTGGAGATTTTTCCCTTTGGCATCTATTTAACTCACGCATGATCGTTTCGGAAAAGCTCCTCCGGTTGGGGATCTGAGTCAACGCGTCAATAACTGCCTGACGAAGAAGCTGACTGTAGACCTTCTGCAGTTTAACACCAAAGCTCAGGAGAGCTGCAAGTCCAGCCATCCCTATAAGGAGATGACCAACGATCAAGGACATATAAGGAATTTTTGAGAGATGGGGCAGGATGATAGAAATTCCCCCTCGGACGTCCCCCTCCTTATACCCTTGTTTGGCGTGACACTTAAGACATCCTTTTTCGGCTACCAGTGGAGCCATATAAAAAAAAGAACCGGCCTCTTTTTCTGAAAGCGGGTAGGCCACCTCTTTTTCCCCTGACTCAAATGCTCGTAAGGCCTGCTCTTCCCGAAACGAGGCCACATTTTCGTGACGAATGGGCTTAAGGCTCGTTATATGAAATTGTATACCGTTTTCCCGGGCTGCGATCTCTGCCACCTGCCTGGTCATAAAGGCAGGATTAACCTTTGTCAGCAACAGGGTATCGTTAACGGGAATATCCCGCAAAGGATCTTCGAGATAGGGATTGGGGGTGACTTTGCTGCTGACAGGAACATACACGCCACCATGTCCTGCATTCCATCGCCGGGTAATGAGTATCTGGTCAAAAAAACTCCTGGCCATCTGCAGCCCAATTGTTTGCTGTTCTTTGCGTGCACTATGCAGGTTCCAGCTCAAAGACAGGAACACCAGTCCCACCCACAGAATACTGCCGATTACTATTCTTCCATTCATCTATACTGTTCTCGGCAACTTGATAATAAAGCTTGTGCCAACGCCCTCTTCACTTTCACAGGTGAGTGTCCCCTGATGTTTGTCGGTAACAACACTATGGGCAATGGCTAATCCCTGCCCCGTGCCCTTACCTACCTCCTTGGTGGTGAAGAAAGGATCAAAGATATGCTCTCTTACAGAATCCGGCATCCCTTTGCCGGTATCTCTGATAGTTATTTCAATCCACTCCGCATCCAAACAACTGCCGATGGTTATCAGTCCCTTTTCGCCATCGGGAGTATCGCCTAGTTTATCAGCAATGGCATGGGCAGCATTAACCAGGATATTTAAAAAGACCTGGCCCATTTCATCGGCCAGACAGGTGACCGAGGGGAGATCCGGAGCAAGATTGGTCTCTATTTCTGCCACATACTTCCACTCATTGGAAGCAACGGTCATGGTGGTATTAATGATATCATTAATATTCACCGGGGCCTTTTCTTTGCTGCCGGGATGAGAAAATTCCTTCATGGCCCGAACAATTTTGGAGATACGCTCCACCCCTTCTTTGGACTGCCTGATGGTCAGCGGAATCTCTTCAAGCAGATACTCCCAGTCGAGTTCTTCCACACGTTCTTCAAGCTTTGTCAGGAGATCAGGATCCATGCTGCCATCTTTTACGGCCAGAACAAGACTTTGATATTCTTTTATGAGACTCTCCACATCCTGAAACGATTCATCCAGAAACTCCATATTAGTTCCGAGAAACTGGGCCGGAGTATTAATTTCATGGGCAATACCTGCGGCAAGCTGTCCCACGGATTCCAGTTTCTGGGAGTGCAGCATCTGGGACTGCAGCATCTCTTTTTCCGCCTCATCCTGCAACCGTTTGGATATATCCCGTACAATGGAAACAAAACGATTATTACCATCACTCAAAGTAACATATTGCTGAACAATCTCAACGGGCAGATCGATACCCTCTTTGGTTCGATGGGTGGTAATAAAAGTGAGTGATTGTTTCTCTCCACTTCGCAGCGGGGCAAGAATAGATCGGTACTCCTCTTCACTGTAATCCGGTTTCAGATCAAGGGCTGTCATACCCAGAAGTTCTTCCAGACTATAACCGACCTGCTCCACGGCTCCGTGATTTGCATAAATATATTGCAGGGTTTCAGGGTCGAATATAAAAACACAATCAAGGGTTTGATCCAGAGTCTGTTTAAAATTGTGGAGTTCAACTTCTGTCTCTTTTCGTTTATCAAACTGTCTCTGCAAATGATAACTACCGTAGGACAATCCACCAATCCCCAGTAACCAGAGGCACAGATAGACAAGATAACTGCGTATAAGGCTGCTCCGCTCAATGGCATTAATTGCTTCCATGGGTATGGCAATACTGATACCACCGCGCACCTCCCCCTCTTTATATCCCTGCACAGCATGGCATTTGAGACAGCCCTGCTGGACCGTAAATGCCCTCATATAGCGAAAATAGGGTTTCCCATCCATGTCCATTAGTTCAGAGTACTCCTCAAGCCCCTGTTCAAATTTCAGCAAAACCTTCTCTTCCCAGATATCGGCTTTGTTTTGGGGACGAATGGGCTTGAGGCTGGTGATATGGCTACGGATACCGTCCTCTTCCCGTTCCATTTCATATACCTGGCGGATCATATAGGCGGGGTTGACCAGAGTCAGGTCCTTTCCCAAAGGGGTTGTAATGTTTTGTTCCAGAACCTTCAGGTGGGGGTTGGGCGGAGTGTCATTGGAAACAGGAGCAAAGACGCCACCTTTAGAGACCACCCATTTCCGATAGATAAGATCCTTGGCCAGTGCGGTTCGTGCCTCAATCAAGGCCAGTGCCCCACTGTCAGCCATAGTATGCTTCATCTCATAGCCCATGGCAAAGAGCATCAACACTGACCAGCACAGTACGGAAATAATAAAATGGCGCTTGATATTCATAAAATATGCCTCAATAACCAGTGAGTTTTTTTTTCCTCAAGTCTCAAACCGTGAACCGCAATCCATATGGCTACTCTTCATTCTCCTCCATTCGAACCCGAATCGGCTCAACAATACCTATCTGTTTCTCAAAATTTGTCAGACTCTGAATAACAGGCCAGGTAATCTTCTGCCCCTTGGGAATAAGCATGGCACCATTCCTGGCAAAAACATCCTCCACTGCAACCATCCCGGGAATAACATCTTTAAAGCTCAGGTTTTTAATAATGGCATGTGCCTCCTTGGGCTCATGCTTATCTAACAGCTCCAGCACACCGAGGTTATACATGCCTTTTTGTTTGCGCATCTGCCCCAGGGCCTGATGATGTCCAAGATCCTGCTGGCGTAAAAGATCATACTCTATAGCTCCCTTCAGAATTTCAGAACCAATGCAGATATCGTCGTCCAGAGTATCCATCTCCTCACAAGACTCAAAAGAGCGCAGCTGATTTTCGATCATCCCGGCAACCTTTTCCAGTCTGGGAATTTTACGGATGAGTTTACTCCCCACCTTTGGATGATTCTCGTACATCCGCTGCTCTTCCTCGGAGAGGATAATCCCTGCATGCAGTTTGTGCAGGACATCCCCTGGAAGAGTGATGCACCCTATCTGCGACATCAAGGCCGCCACCTCATACTGCCAGAGACCTTTTAAGCCAAGATCTTTGGCAATCTGCGTTACCATGGGTTTGATTCTGTAGCCACTACTGAAAGCCGTAGCATTAGAGAGACTGAGCAATTCGGCCATCACCATAATACTCCCCTTCACCGTCTCGTTCAGCAACTCTTTTTCAGCGGTGAGCAGGTTGTGCTGGCGGACTGCCAAAGCAAGAGAGGTCGCCAGTACTGCCGTGGAACAGGGCTTGCTCAGAAAACGAAAAATCTGGCCCGCATTCACCGCCTCGGATGCGGTTTCCTGATCGGCATTCCCGGTGAGCATAATGCGCACTGTATCGGGGAAACTATCCTTCACTCTGCTGAGCAACTGTACCCCATCCATACCCGGCATGCGCATATCCGACACAATTACCGCAAAGGGCCCCTTAGTCTTCAATGCTGTCAGAGCTTCATCTCCACTCTCTGCAATCACTATTTCAAAACGTTTCCGCAATTGTCGCTGCATGGACTGGAGTATATTGAGTTCATCATCTACCAGTAAAATCTTTTCAGTCATCGTTGCTATCCTGTTCAAAAAATTCAGTACTCAATTCACGCCATCGAGCAATTTTATCACCTAAGCCCAGGGATTGCAGATGGACTGTGTCCATCGCATGGGGAGCGCCGACAATCTCATCCGGTCGACTTTCGTAGTATAATGCATTTGCCACATGCACCGCAATGGTCGGGTTAAAATCACTCCCCGGATAATTATCTATGTGGTGATGAAACCCGATGGCTTCCACCACCGGCCCAGGCATCCCCCAAAGCCCCATCAAATAGGCACCAATATCTCCGTGAACTGTATCAAATATTTCCTTTTCTGCCTTCCGCAGCTGGATGCCTTGTTCATTTGCGATTTCAACAGCCTTTTCATAATGTTTCAGCATCTGTGCTAGCAAAACCAGCTTACCGATATCATGAAGGAGACCGGCAATAAAAGTATTATCTATAAGCTCCACATCGTCTGATTCCTCAAGCGCAATCTTTTTCGCCAGAGTTGCCACAGTCATACTGTGTGCCCAGAGTTTTTTTACAGAAAAAATCTTTGATGAGGCGTTTATTTCAGAAAAAGCTCCCACTCCCAGAACCAGATTCTTCACTGTCTCCAGTCCCAAAAGATTGACGGCCCTTCCCGGACTTTCCACCTTTTGAAACAGACCAAAAAATGCGGAGTTTACCAGCTGCAGAACTTTGGCACTCATGGCCATGTCCTCTCCTATTATTGCGGCAACATCTGCAACGGACACCTCGGGGTCAGCCATGGCTTTACGCAGCTTTTCATAGACCTCGGGGAGACTGGGCAAGGTCCCAAGTTGTGATACTATCTTTCTTAATGAGGCATGGGAAATGAGTTCATGCAAACCACTTGCCCGTAGCAAAACGGCCTTTAAATGCTCGGGTTCACATGGCTTGGCAAGAAATTGATGGACAACGCCCACGGTCTGCATAATCGATTCTTCATTGGCCTGTCCGGTGAGCATAATACGAATAGAATAGGGATGAATTTCCTGGATTTTGGCGAGCAACTGGGCACCATCCATACCAGGCATACGCATATCCGAAACCACCACATCAAATTCGGTCTCTTCCATAATTGCAAGAGCCTCTTTCCCATTCTCGGCAAAATGTAAATCAAATTCTTTACGCATGGATCGCAACATCCGCTTCAGACCTGAAAGGATATTGGGTTCATCGTCCACAAACAGGATTCTTTTTTTACTCATGTTCTTTTTCCTCCTGCAACGGCAGGGTGATAATAAATTCTGTCCCCTTACCCGTTTCAGTGATGAATTCTATGTTTCCGCCATGTTTTTCAGTAATAACACCATGACTGATGGCCAGTCCCTGGCCGGTGCCTTTTCCCACTTCTTTGGTGGTGTAGAAAGGATCAAATATACGATCTCTGGCCTCTTCAGGTATGCCATTTCCAGTGTCACGAATGCGCATCTCCACACCATCATCTGCCCTGCTGGTTGAGATGGTGATGGTGCCTTTTCCCCCGTCGAGATCATCACCGATCTTTTCTGTAATGGCATGGGCTCCGTTGACCAGCACGTTAAGAATGACCTGCCCCATCTCGTCGGCAAGCAGAGGAACATACGGCAGATCCGGGTCCAAATCCATTTCCATATCAGCCACATATTTCCACTCACTCCCGGCCACTGTCACCGTGGTTTTGATGATATGATTGAGATCCTGCACCACCTTTTCTTTGCTGCCTGGATGTGAAAATTCCTTCATAGCAAGTACTATTGTTGATACCCGCTGTACCCCATCCCTTGATTGACCAACGGCCTTAGGCAATTCTTCAGCCAGGTACTCCCAGTCCGCCGCCTCAAGACCGTCCCGTAATCTGTCTCCAATTTCAGGCGAAGCATCTGCCGCGATTTTTCGCACCTCATCCATAAAGCCGGAAAGATCCTGGACGGCCTCCTCCATAAAATCGATATTGGTGCCGATAAACTGGATGGGGGTATTGATTTCATGGGCAATACCCGCAGCGAGTTGCCCGACGGATTCAAGTTTCTGGGACTGAAGCAGCTGGGTCTGAAGTTGTTCTTTTTCCTTTTCTCTGGCAAGCCGGTCACTGATATCATGGACAATGGCAAGAAAACGATTATCCCCATCTTCGAGAACGATATATTGTAAGAAAATCTCAACTGGTATATCAGTTCCATCCTTCCTGCGATGAACAGTGGTAAAGATTACTGTTTTTTCCTCTCCTTCAAACAGCGGAGTAATGAGTGATTCCCAACGCTCCTCAGTGAATTCCGGCTTGATATCCAACGGAGTCATCATCAAAAGTTCTTTCATGCTATAGCCTATTTGGAGCATTGCCCCATGGTTAGCATACATAAACTTCAACGTACTGGAATCAAATATAAATATACAGTCCAGGGTCTGATCCAGAGTCAGTTTAAACTGCCGCAGCCGCATTTCCATGATTTTATTGGAATCAAGCTCTCTATCAAGACGGATGGTAGTTGTCTTGAGACGTCGATTAAGGGTGAGAAAATATAATGAGGTGAGCCAAGTCGCAATAAGAGTACAAACCACAAGCAACATCAGCCACAGATACTGATCCACCATATTTTCCCAGGTGATACGGCCAAAGTCTTCATAGGGGTTGATACGCAACTCCTTGAGACACTGATGCACAGCCTGATAGTCCAGCGGAATAGTCCAGGTGATATTATCAGTATTACCAGTAGAGACCATACCCGGCCCCATACCGAGCAGGCCAGCCACTACTTTTTCAGCAAGCCTGCGATCGGTACCGGCCAACATGGCAAAGGCCCACTCCGGATAGAGACGAGTGCTATGCCTAAAAACAGACTCATCGAGGTCTCGTCTATCATCGATCACAAAAAAATCCTGGATATTGATTTTCCCTTCCAGGTCCATCTGCTCCAGAATACCGGAACGAATGGCACCTGCATCGACCTCCCCATTCGCCACCGCATCCACCACTGCGTCGTGGGTTCCGCCGTAACGAAGTGATGAAAAATGACGCTGTGGATCAATGTTCCTCTCTTTGAGATAGCGCCAGGAGGTGAGCCAACCGCCAAAAGAGGTGGGAGCAACTGCCATAAAATCCCTGCCCTTGAGATCCTCAACCTTTCTGATATCCTTGCGGTCACTGCGACCAAAGAGTACCCCGCCAAAGGTGCTGCTGTAATTGCCAAGGAACAACGTTTCCATGGTTGCAATGCGAGTGGCCCTATACTTCGCTTCAAGGCTCACATAGATAGCTGGATTACTGAGAACAAATTCAACACGTCTCGCTGCCACAGCCTCTTCTATTTCCTTAAAATCAAGGGGTACAATAATGAAATGAGTACCGTCGATTGTTTTGCTGAGATAGTCTGCCAGGGGTTGCCACTGTTTCAGACATTGATCAGGGCCGCGTTTGGCCAGAACCCCAATAGCGATATCCGGCAGATTATTGGCAGCATAGGGGGGAGTCGCAGTAAACAACAGGGACAAGAGAACAAAAAGAAAAGAACGGGTATTTTTCATTTTCCTTTCTCCAGAGGGAGATTGATACTGAAGGTTGTCCCCTGACCGGGTGTTGAGTCAACAACAATACTGCCCTGATGTTTTTCCACAATCACGTCATGACTGATAGCAAGTCCCTGCCCGGTACCTTTGCCCACCTTCTTGGTGGTGTAAAAAGGATCAAAGACACGGAGCTTAACTTCCTCGGGCATACCTGCTCCAGTATCGGATATACAAAGCTCAACGCCGTCATTAGTTTTGGCCGTAGTTATCGTAATTATTCCCTTTTCCCCTTCCGGATTATCACCCAGTTTTTCAGCGATGGCATGGGCTGCATTTACCAGTATATTCAGAATCACCTGACCCATCTCATCGGCGAGAAGAGGAATTTGCGGCAGATTTTCATCCAGATTCATTTCCATATCGGCCACATATTTCCATTCATTTCGGGCCACGGTAACGGTGGTATTAATAATGTGATTGAGATTTGATGATTCTTTATCCCTGCTTCCCGGATGGGAAAACTCCTTCATGGCCCGAACAATAGAAGTGACACGTTTAACCCCATCACGGGATTGAGAAACAGCCAGGGGCATTTCCTCGGACAGATATTCCCAGTCCATCTCTTCCACAGCCGTGTTCACGGCATCGATTATTTCCTGCGGTGCCTTTTGTATAATCTCCTGCAGCTGCTCCATAAAGCCACTGATATCCTGACTCGCCTCGTCAAGAAAATCGATATTGGTGCCGATAAACTGCGTCGGAGTGTTGATTTCATGGGCAATTCCGGATGCCAGCTGCCCAACGGATTCCAGCTTCTGGGCATGAAGCAACTGCGACTGAATCTTCTCTTTTTCCTGCTCAGCCTTTTTCTGCTCATTGATGTCTCGTACAATATGAACTGAGCCGGCAAAGGATCCATCGGGATCGTAATAGGGCGTCACGATCACCTCACAATGTCCCCCAAGGCGTTCTTCATATATCTCAGACTGACACCTCCTGCCATTCTGAAGAAGTTCAGAATGTGCGCAGTAGTCAGGAGGAGTATCCCTGTCATGCATCCACAGGTAACATTTTGAACCCAGCAGTTCCGGATAGAAACTGCCGGTCTTATCAAGCATGGCCTTGTTCACACGAACAATATTGTATTCTGTATCAACAATGGCAATCATATCCGGCATGGCATCGACGGTACGTTCCCATTCCTGTTTGGCACGGAGCACCAGAGCCTCCTGGGCCTGACGTTCCTTCATCTCTTTCTCAAGCATCCTGTTATGCTGCAGAAGCTCTGCGGTACGCAGTTGTACCTCATCCTCGAGGGAAAACTGATAATCCTTTTCCTGTCGTAAAAGCTTAGCATGCTGCATAGCCTTTTTGACGCTGTGGCCGAGAATCCCCAGATCGAATATGGGTTTGGGGAGATAATCCCAGGCCCCGGCACGTAAGGCTTCAATAACATCATCCATGGTGCCCATAGCGGACATAATAATAACTGGTATGTTTATATTTTCCTGTACAACCTTCCTGATCAGTTCCATACCATCCAGATCCGGCATTCGTAGATCGGTGAGCAGTATGTCTGGATTTTTCTCTCTGAACAGCCGTAGGGCTTCTTTGCCATTCGGGGCCTCAAGGACCTGATAGCCTCTGCCTGTCAAATAATTAGCTGTTGACTTGCGGATCAGGGCGTCATCTTCAGCTACAAGGATAATTCCGTTATTTTTTTTCGTCATGACTCAACTCCGGTTCTTTCCATTGGCAACTCGATAACAAACCGGGCTCCTTTCCCTGGGGTACTTTCAACACGGAGGACACCACCATGCCGGTCACAGATAATGGAATAGGCAACGGACAATCCCAGGCCGGCTCCCATACCGACTTCTTTCGTGGTGAAAAAGGGATCGAAAATTTGGTGACTAATCCCTTCCTTCACACCGGGACCGTTATCCTCCAGCTCTATCACTGCCATATTGCCTCGTTGTTTCGTTCGTAAAATGATACGCGGAGCTGTGGGGCCGTTCTTCATAGCCATGGCCTGACAGCTATTTTTGATAAGATTTATGAATACCTGCTCTATTTCCATGGCCATACAGGTAATCTGGGACAGATCAGAGCTGTACTCTTTTTTGAACTCCACATTCAGGATGTTCAACTCTTTTTTGAGATTGTAATCCGATTTGGCCAGGGACACTGCACGATCAAGCAGTTCAGCAAGACCTACCTCAACAAAAGTGCTTTCCTGCGGCCTGCTGAACTGGAGCAGATTTGCAACAATAGCAGCTGCCGTGGTGGCTGCATCCCTGATTCCGGTTAAAAAGAAATCAAGATCTTTTTTCTGCAGATAGTCCTGAACCTTCACAAGGTCAATTCCAGAATCGGCAGCAAGTTCCAGATTTTGCTCCCCGGTCGGATCCAACCCCATCTCAATGAGCTGGATAGACTGAAGAATACCTGAGAGCGGAGTATTAATCTCATGGGCAACACCTGCTGCAAGCCCTGCAATGGTGCTCATCTTTTCCGAAATAAGCACCTGTGCTTCCAGCCTCTTCTTCTCGCTGATATCATGCAAAATTGACCGGCTCTGTATGATATTTCCCTCTGGATCCCGGATGGCTGTAACATCAAGGGTCACCGGAACATTGGAACCATCGCGGCGCTGTAGGGTCAGTTCTCTATTTATAACTCTTCCCGTTTTACAAAAAGCAGGAAAGACCTCTTCTCTGCATTCCTGTTGACTATCGGGATGGTAGAGCATATAAACAGTTTTACCGATAAGCTCTTCTTTTTTGTACCCCAAAACGTCAAGAAGAGTCTGGTTACACTGTTGGATTTTAGCGCTACCAGCCTCCACCGAAACAAACATATCAGGGGCATGATTGTAGAGATCCGCATATTCATCCAGGGCAACCTGCAGCGCCTTTTCCTGTCTTTGCCTTTCCAAATCCTGCTGGCGGCTATACAAAGCGAAGGCAATATCATTGGCCATTTCCTCAAACAGTTCCCGTTCCTCAATATTGCTCACCATTTCGGTGCCCAACGAAACGGTGAGCACACCATAAAACTGTTTTCCATGGAGAAGAGGGGCAGCCATAAGACCGGCATCTGGATAGCCATTTGCCATGGAACATTCAGCACATAAGGACTGTTGGCTGGTTTGCCAGATAAGTTGCCCCCCTTCCTTTGTTCTGGTGATACAGGGCGGCATATCCCCTTTCCGTATTTCCTGCTCCAACACGCCAAAATCCTTCAGCAAACCGGCATTGGCTGCCAAATGCCAGTGTTGTTCCTCGTCGAAGAGAACAATCCAGGCACTGCGATAGCCCTTTTCATCCACAAAGACGTCACAAATAGCCTGGATGAGTTGCTGATTGTCCTTGACAGATGCCAGGTGTCGCTGAATGGAAAGAGCAGTTTTACGCAGCAGGGAAAGGTGTACGATACGTTCCTGTTGTTTCTGCTGCACAGTTATATCATTGACCATGCCCTCAAAATGGCTTATTTCTCCATGGCTATTCCTTCTGATACTGGTTGTGTCGTGGATCCACTTGATCTCTCCATTCTTGGTGAGAACCCTGTAAGGCGCATGAACAAATGAATCAAGTTCCGTTCGGACACTGTTTTCAGTTACCTCTTTGCTTACCCTTTCAAGATCCTCACTGTGAACAAGCTGATCGTAGGAAATCTCCCCTTCCATAAACTCCGTGGCAGAATAGCCAAACAGATCCACACTGTTTTCAGACACAAATTGAACAGGCCAGCCCTCCTGATTTTCCCACAGGAAGGCCACCACCGGACTGCGATTGATAATACGATTTGCCTGGGAGAGTGCTGCCTCCGCACGTTTATGCTCTGTGATATCACGATACACAGCGACGATCTTGCCGTCGGGAAGTTTGAATACAGAGTTCTCTACCCAAAGAACAAGTCCTTCTTCCTCATATTGACTGGTGGGATGATTTTCTCGATTTCCGCTTGCAAAGACCCGCCTTAAGACATCCAGCAAGCCCAATTTCTCAACACCTGGAAAGACCTCGGTAACCCTCCGTCCAATGACCAACTCTCTAGGGATTCCGGTGATTTGCTCAGCAGCAGGATTGTGTTCGCAAAAGACAAAATCCTGTCCATCATCGACGGCCTCATAGACTGCCACTCCGTCACTCATACTCTCCAGCAGGTCGGGACAACTTATCCCTTTCTGGTGCAGTGTTTCTGATATCTGACTGGTTTTCATTAGTCATGCTCTCCCACTAGCGATCAAGAATTCTACGGATTTCCTGGGCCAGTGCACCAATGGCAAGGGGCTTTAGCAGAAAACCTCTGATCCCCATAGCCAGAGCTTTATCTTCGTCGACCATGGAACTGTACCCGGTACAGAGAAGGACCGGCAGTCCCGGACAGGTCGTTAACAAAGTACTGGCAAACTCCGTACCCGGCATCCCGGGCATGGATTGATCACTAATAACAAGATCAAAAGCGGAACAATTTTTTCCTATTTCCTCCAAAGCCTCTATAGCGGAGGCACAGCAGACAACGCTATACCCGAGAAAATTCAACATCTGCTGTGCAAGTGTGCGCAAATTTTCCTCATCATCCACAAAGAGAATATGCTCAGATCCGGATGGAAGAGAAATGGCCACCTGGCTCTCTTTTTTTTCAGCCTTTTCTATTACCGGAAAGAGAACCGTAAATACTGTTCCCTGATCCAATACACTTTTAACTCTGATGCTGCCATTACAACCAGCGACAATGCCATGCACCACGGACAAGCCAAGCCCGGTCCCCTGACCCTTTTCCTTGGTGGTAAAAAAAGGATCAAAAATACTCTGTTGCGTTTCCTGATCCATGCCACAACCAGTATCCGTGACAGTGAGACGCAGATAGTCCCCCGCCACTATATACGGAGAGCCCTGCAGATCATTTTCTGAAAGAGTGCATTCATCAAGTTCTACAGTTATAATGCCCTGTTCATCGATCAGGGCATGAAAGGCATTGGTACAGATGTTGGTAATAATCTGGTGAATTTCGATGGGGTCTGCAAGAATCAACGTATCTTTTACCAGGATATGCTGCTGTAACTGAATGGTTGCTGGGAGAGTTGACTGTAACAATTTAAGGGCTTCTTTAATGACCAGAGACGCCTGGATGGGATGGCGGTTCGTATCTGTTTTACGACTGAATGTCAGGATTTGCAGAACCAAATCCTTGGCGCGATTACTGGCCTTTAATACCTGGCAGAGGTTATCTTCCAGTTCACTCCCTTTCTCTGTCTTGAGCAAAGCAAGTTCCGTAAACCCCATAATGGCTGCGAGAATATTATTAAAGTCATGGGCAATACCACCTGCCAGAGTACCTACAGCCTCAAGCTTTTGGGCCTGATACAATTCTGCAGTTTTTCTCTGAACCTCCTCTTCAAGAAATAACTGATATTTCTTGTTGTCTCTGACCAGTTTGGCATGTTCCAGGGCACGCTCAATGGCATGCTTGATAAGGCCCATATCACTGATCGGCTTGGTGACATAATCACGGGCGCCTAGTTTTAGGGCCTTGATGGCATCTCCGAGAGTCCCCATTCCCGACACAATGATTACGGGGAGTTCAGGAGACTTTCCCCGTATAACAGAGAGCAGCTCCATGCCATCGATTTCAGGCAGACGCAGATCCGTAAGGACAATATCTGGATGCCCTCTACGAAATATTTCCAGACCTTCAGCCCCGTCTGCCGCCTGAAGTACATTATATCCAAGACCTTGCAGATAAGACGCAATAGCCTTACGAACTAGCTTATCATCCTCAATAGTGAGGATAGTAGTGGAATGATCTCTACGCATAAATGAATCCTTATAGTACTCGCCGATACGAACAAATAAACATTATGGTTCCTGGCAAACTCTTACCTGAACAAGCAAAGTGCAAAACGACGAGTTGCACTCAATCTCGCCTTTCACTCTATTTATCCTATCAAAGTGGACAACAAAGAGTCAAACACGATTCGTTGAACAGGAGGAATTGCCCTACAAAGAGAGTGCAATTTGATAGCAAAAACAGTATCTATTACATATTCAGACTGTACATTGCCATAATGAGATTCAACATAACTCTATTGGATTTCCAAAGAGATAAAAGCTAACATCTCTCCCTATAAAATAATAAATTATGAGAAAAGAGCGCAGAAAACACCTTCGACTTCCCCTGAATTTTAAGGTAAAATTGGAGCTACCTCGTCGTAAATTAGTACTGGAAGGCCATACCCTGAATTTAAGTTTTTCCGGCGCTTTTATTAAACTTGAGCTTATACCGCCAGTGCTTCCCAATGAATATTTCAGCCTTGCGCTGTTGGGGCAGGTTGAATTTACCTGCCGGGTCATTCATTCTAATGCTGATGGGATTGGCTGCCAATTTGATTTTATTCAAATCAGATACTACGAATTATTCAAAAAGATGATGCTGAACAACGCTCCTGATCCTGAGAGAATAGTAAAAGAGATTGGACGCTGGGCAGAAACAAAGAGGCCGTGATTGAGCGATAAAGAAGCAGTTAGCTGGATACATTTTTCCGACAGGGGAGTCAGGGATAACATAGTCTTTCCCCGCAGGACTCGGAGTCACTGATTTCGAGTCCTGTAGCAATTACCATGAGTTAAAAACTGAAATATCAATCCTTTGAAGTTCCCTGGGTTTCATCCAAAACTGCCCGTACAGCCTCAGCCAGCTCCATTCCTTTAACGGGTTTATAGACAAAACGGCTAATACCCATGCTTAGAGCATCCTGTTCTGAAACCAGACTGGAGTGCCCGGTGCACATGATCACCGCTGTCTTCGGACTGATCCCCTTTATCGAGGAGGTCAGTTCTGCCCCGGTGAGCTGCGGCATGGTCTGGTCGGTGATAAGGAGATCAAAACGCTGCGGTTCCAGGCGTACTTTTTCCAGGGCCTCCATGCTGGAGGTCATTCCCATCACCCGATAGCCGAGATCCCCGAGGAGACGCCCGTTAATACGGACCAGTAGCGGGTCATCATCAACAACAAGGATCTCTTCATCCCCTCGAATATCCGTAGCCTTCGTGGTTTTTTCTGTGTGGACAGAAAGGGGCTTCTCTGCCTCCACGGCTGGAAAATAGACGCGGAATGCACTGCCGCTCCCCTCACGACTCTCAACTTCAATAAACCCATGGTAGTCTTTGACTATACCATGGAGAACAGAGAGCCCCATGCCCGTCCCCTTGCCAACCTCCTTGGTGGTGAAAAAAGGATCAAAAATCCGTTCCTGCGTTGTCTCATCCATGCCCTGTCCCGTGTCTCTCACTTCAAGAACGACATACTTTCCCGGCAGGACTTTTCTGTTTGACGCGGCTTCTCTGGTGACCTCCTGCTGTTGCAGACTGATAGCAAGTACACCTTTTTCTCCCTCCATGGCCTGGAAAGCATTGGTGCAGAGGTTCATCACGATCTGATGGATCTGGGTCGGATCCGCATTGATTGTTCCCGTATCCTTTTCAATCTCCTCTTCTATGGTCACCGTACTTGGCAGGGTGGAATGGAGCATTTTTGCCACCTCCTGAACGATATAAAAAGGTTCCAAAATCTGCAGCTGGTGGTTGCCCTTTCGGCTGAAGCTGAGTATCTGCTGCACCAGACTCCTGGCCCTGTCTGCCGCCTGAAGGATCTGATCCATATCCGCCCGTGACGGGCTGTCCTCTGCCAGATCAGCACGTACTAATTCTGAAAAACCGACAATGGCCGCAAGAATATTATTAAAGTCATGGGCAATACCACCTGCCAGGGTGCCGATGGCCTCCATTTTATGGGCCTGATACAACTCTTCTTCAAGCGCCTTTTGGGCCGTGATATCCCTGGCAATATGCACCATATATTTCATATTTGCGTCAGCATCGAGCAGGGGAGAGGAGGAGACATGAAAGGTCTTCTGCAGGTTGTCATGGTGAATAACAGAGGGGTGTTCCCCATTGCTTTCTTTGCCACTGAGCATGGGGCAATCCTGACAGGGGCTGTTCTCGCCGCGAAAGACCTCGTAACATTGTCGACCATTCAAGCCTCCGCGTTCCACCCGGAAAAAGTCCTCGGCTGCTCGATTGGCCCGGACAATACGCATATCCGTATCCTGAATGGTGATCAAATCTGAGATAGAATCAAAGGTTCGTTCCCATTCCTCCTTACTCTTGCGTAGACGGTCCTCCACTGCCCGCTGTTCACTCAGATCATGACGCCGCATAAAGATACTGAGAGGTTTTTGCTCGTAATCTCTGACGATGGTTACGGTGATTTCCAACGGGAGGCCGCTGGAATTATCCGGGTCATCCACCTCCCGCACAAATTGACCATCCTGCAGTTCTTTCTGAGCCTGAGCAATGGGGCAGGGTACAGCTTCTCCATGGGGATGGACCAGCTCTTCGATGGGACGGCCAAGGGCAGTTTCCATATCCATGGCCATCGCCTCATAAAAGGCCCTGTTTGCCTGAATGAGTTTACGATCAAGGTCCAGGATATAGACCGGATCACTGTCAGCATCCATGGCGGCCGTCCATTGCCGTGCCGCCTGCTCCATGCTGGCCACGGCCTCCTCCCGTTTCCTGACCTCCTTTTCCATATTTCCAAAGAGTCGGTTAAAACTGATATGGAGCACAGTAAAGCCCAGCATCAGGAAGAAAAAGGCAAAGATGATGGCCTGGACCACGAAATGCTGCTTGTTGACTATCAGGTCTGTGATGTCCTGGAGTATAATAAGACCCCCAATAGCCCTCTCCTCAAAATCATTAAAGACCTGGTGGGTATGAACGATATAATGCTTTCCCTCGATCTCAACGCGGCTATGATACTCACGCCTCATGGGCAGATCAAGAGGGAGCTTGGTATAGATCGGATCCCCATGGCTGTTAATCACATACTGATCACGAGCAACCATGGGGAATTTAGTGAATTGCACGGCATTTTTCCAGTCTTCCACCTGAAAATAGCTGGTTGTCGGCATGCGCAGCATCCTTTGCACGATCTCAACGGCCTGATGCATATCTATACCAAATTCTATGACCCCGACATAGCGTTCCTGCAAAAAAACCGGGGCCATGACCCGAAAGAATCCGCCATGGGCGCCGATTTCAAAGCCGGAAATCGGGGTTCGCTCAGCATAGATTATTTTCAGTGAAGGTCTGCCCTGGAGAAGGTTGTCCCCCCAATGCTCCGGATCATGTACCTGAAGAAAAGAGGTCCCGTCCGGCAGGTGAAAGTGCATATTGCTGAACCATTTGTTTTCCCGCTGCAGGGTCTGCAAACGAGGCAGACTGAGGGCATAGAGCCGCTCACGGTCACGCCCGGCAAAGGCCGTGACAATCTCCTGGTGCTCCTGAAGAAAAGTCTGCAGTCGTTTCTCATAGTCAGTGAGGGATCGATTCCGAACCTCTCCCACTGTGACATGAATATCCGCTTCGGTCTTTGCAATCAGCAGCTCGATGGTCCGGTTGTGTTCCCTGATACCATAAAAAAGGGCGATCAGGGCCAAGATAAGAATAGTGATGGAGACGATTGTCAGGGCCTTGGCCCGGTATCCCATTGTCCATATCCAACGGAATATGTTTTTTTCAGTCATGTTGACTCTCTGTTTTTCATGGGCCACCCCGGCGGCAAGACCGGCGATACTGGTCATTTTTCCAGTGAGAAGAAGGTATTCTTCTACCCGTTTCCAGGTGGTGATTTGTCCGATAGAGCTCTTCCAGCAGAGGAAACAGGACCTCCGGGCTGTACCGTTTGCTGTCCATATATTCAATATGGAGCTCAGGTTCCCGTTCTGCCGTGGCCAGCCCTTCTTCCAGGCCCTCAAGGAGAGCTACGGTCCAGGGGTTTTTCTGGTCATAGGAGAGCAGAACAAGCACTCTGGATCGGGTGCCCTGTGTCTGCCCGGTCACGACAAGGGGAGACAACAGGTTAAGCAGGAGAACGAAGAGTACAAAACAGTGCTTGGCACGTCTTCTCATGGTACATCCTGATTTTTTTGTGGTTCATACAGGACCCGGCACACGGCTACGGCCAGATCGTGCCTGGAGGCAACAATACCTGCATTCATATCTTGTCTCGCATGGGACAAGATATGGACGTTTCATCGCTGGATGCACAGTTTTCAATTAATGTGGTCAGGGTGTCACCAATTTTTTCCAGGTCCCTGATACGCCGATTGATCTCATTGAGCTTGCCCACGGCATGCCCTTTGATTTCACCTCAGGTGGAGCCGGGATTCTCGCACAGGGCAAGAAGTTCGGTGATCTCCTGCAGGGAAAAACCAAGTCCCCTGGCCCGCTGAATAAAGCGAATCCTCTCCACCATATCCGGAGAATATTGACGGTAGCCACCCGAACTTCTGGGGGGAGCATCGATCACACCACTTCTTTCATAGAAGCGGATTGTCTCGACGCTCACTGCGCTCTTTTTGGCCACCTGACCTATGGTTAATTGTGCCATAATAGACCTCCTATTACAATAGGTAACCCTGTATTGCATTTCAGTGTCAATACAAATTTATTTTTCCTCGTTTAGTAACTATTAACAATCTTCAGAGAACGGCAGAAGTAGCCCCAATAATTTGAACAAGCCTATAAGTGGATAATCTGCTACTTTTAACAATCCCAAGGGATTAACTTATGGAGCAGAAGATGACAAAAAGATCGAGACGAACCCATTCACCGTTATTCAAATCTAAAGTGGCATTGGCAGCAATGGCCGGAGACAAGACGGTTGCTGAGTTAGCACAATAGTTTGAAGTGCATCCCAACCAGATTTACAACATGGAAGAAACAGCTCAGTGAAGATATGGGTGATTTTTTTCCATTGAACGAAGAGATCGGGCGTAAAGGCATAAAAGCAATGGGTTCAGAAATACCCTCAACAAGGACGGACTATGACAAATTCTAATTCCATCAAGATCGACACCAGCAGACAGTTTCAAGCTAATGGAAAAGAGTACAACTTTTACTCCCTTCGTGCGTTACAGGAGTACGGATTTGACAATATCGATCAGCTCCCCTTCTCCATCCGTATTCTACTTGAAAACCTGCTACGGCATCTTGACACTGATATGGTGACCGAAGAAGATGTTGCCAACCTGGCGTCCTGGGGGCCGGCAATGCACGATTCCAAATCCATTCCTTTTATGCCTGGTCGGGTCGTTCTGCAGGATTTTACCGGAGTTCCAGCGATTGTTGACCTGGCAGCTCTTCGCTCAGCAGTTGCCAGGGCTGGCGGAGACCCGGAAATAATGAATCCTTTTATTCCCGCTGATCTCATTATCGATCATTCCATCCAGGTCGATCGCTCTGGTGATAAAGACGCCTTTTCGTATAACGTGCAGCGTGAAATGGAGCGAAACCGGGAACGCTACACTATGCTCCACTGGGGGCAGAAGGCTTTCGCAAACTTCCGGGTTATTCCACCGGGTACCGGGATTGTCCATCAGGTAAACCTTGAATACCTTGCTTCAGTTGTCCAGACAGCGGAGAAAAAAGGTGAAATGCTGGCCTATCCGGACACTGTCATCGGCACCGACTCACACACCACCATGATTAACGGCATAGGAGTGCTTGGCTGGGGAGTTGGTGGAATTGAAGCAGAGGCAGTTCTCCTTGGACAGCCCTATTCCATGCAGATTCCAGAGGTTGTGGGGGTAAAACTCACCGGCAAGCTGAAAAAAGGAATAACAGCAACCGACCTGGTGCTTACTATTACCGAATTTCTACGCGGCAAGGGTGTAGTTGGTCGCTTTGTTGAATTTTTCGGTCCCGGCACGGAGGCACTCAGTCTGCCGGATCGAGCAACAATCGCCAATATGGCTCCTGAGTATGGAGCAACCATGGGGTTTTTCCCAGTAGACAAAGAAACACTCCGCTATCTCCAGGCAAGCGGCAGAGATTCCAAGCTGATAAACCTTGTAGAAAAGTATACTAAAGAACAGGGTCTTTTCCTTTCTCAAGAGAGCCCAGAACCTACATACACTGTCGTGTACGAGATTGGGCTCGATCAGATCGAACCATGTCTTGCCGGGCCTCGAAAACCCCAGGAACGGATTTCACTATCAGATATGAGCGATGCATTTAAAGCGCAACTGAGAGAGAAAATGGAACAGGATAGCGCAGCAATGAACGGTAGCGGCTGCTGGGGTGATGAAGGAGGCTCTTGCCAATTGATACCAGCCGATACCGTGTGTCCCATAAAAGAGGGACAAGGATTACGGGAAGGTTGCTTTGATCAAAACGGTGAGCAAGTACACATTAAAGATGGATCTGTGGTTATTGCCGCTATTACCAGCTGTACGAACACATCAAATCCTGCCGTTATGATTGGGGCCGGACTCCTGGCCCAAAAGGCTGCACAACTTGGACTGCAAACAAAGCCCTGGGTCAAGACCAGTATGGCACCCGGTTCCAAGGTCGTTAGTCAGTATCTTGAAAAAGCCGGACTCATGACACCATTGGAACATTTCGGTTTTCATATAGTTGGTTATGGATGCACCACATGTATTGGCAATAGCGGCCCGCTTGACAATAAAATAGCTGACATTATAGAACAAAAACATCTACTGACAGCATCTGTTTTAAGCGGCAACCGAAATTTTGAGGCCCGTATCCACCCTCTTGTCCATGCAAATTACCTCTGCTCACCGCCACTCGTCGTTGCATATGCCATTGCCGGTAGCGTTACCATAGATTTCGAGAATGCTCCATTGGGAACACAACCAGATGGTACGCCTGTTTATCTCCGCGATATCTGGCCAACTAATGAAGAGATCCAGGCCCTTGTTTCTGATACCGTAACGCCTGAGTTGTTCACATCAAGCTACAAAGATACCTTTTCCGGCGATGACACATGGAATGAGTTGAAAGTTCCAGACAGCAGCCTGTTTCAGTGGGACGCCAAGTCATCATACATAAAAGAACCACCATTTTTCAAAGAGTTGTCCGTTGAAATCCCACCAATTGCTGACATTACAAATGCGGGGATACTAGCCATCTTCGGCGACACCATTACCACTGATCATATTTCACCGGCAGGAGCAATCCCTGTGGATAGCCCGGCAGGGGTGTATCTGCAGGAACTTGGCATCACACCTGAGGAATTCAACAGCTTCGGATCACGACGCGGTAATCATCAGGTCATGATGCGCGGCACATTTGGCAATATCCGCATCCGCAACCAAATGGTAGACAAGGATGGTGGTTTCACCCGTTTCATGCCCGCTGGTGAAGAAATGAGCATTTATGATGCAGCCATACGCTACAAAAAATCGAATACACCACTGGTTATTTTTGCAGGTGAAGATTATGGCACCGGAAGTTCTCGAGACTGGGCTGCCAAGGGGACCTTACTTCTTGGAGTAAAGGCGGTTTTTGCAAAATCTTTCGAGAGAATTCACAGAAGCAATCTTGTTGGCATGGGAGTGCTGCCACTCCAGTTTGAGCCAGGAACCGACGCAGCATCTCTTGGAATCGATGGCAGCGAAACAATCACACTTAAAGGGCTTAGCAATGAATTAGCGCCAGGCAAGAAGATCACAGTGACAGTTCAGCCAAGAGAGGGAAAAAAATCAATCTCTTTTATGGCGTCCATACGTCTCGATACCCCCATGGAAATGGAATATTATCGTCATGGCGGCATATTGCACAAGGTACTCCGCCAGATGCTTACTTCCAAGCCAGGGTGAATGCAATAACTTCTTAAAGCGACTTATAGTTACTCACCCATGAGTAATGCTGGGCTCAAGGCCTTTGACTGAATCACAAATAGCATACTGTATTTTGAGAACATGTATCAACACCTTTATCGATTCCCGGGCTACCTGACAGCCCTGCACAGTTGACTAGATTTTTATTTCCGATTATGCTTTCCATGTTATTTTCAGGTGCTCCAATCAGAGCTTAAAGGGAACCCGGTGTAAATCCGGGACGGGCCCGCCGCTGTAACCGGGGACGAACATTACAATCATGTCACTGGCCGTGTGAGCCGGGAAGACGTAATGGAGTAGGATGATCCGGAAGTCAGGTTAGTGTACCATTCTTTCTGTAAATTCAAATAAATCTTGGCAGTAGCAGGCCACTGCTTATCCTTTCGGATTGCAATCATCACAAAACAATCAAAAGGAGAGAACAATGACCTGCCAAATAAAGAATACCCAATTTGACTTTGCAATGGAACTGTTGATTCAAAATGGCCTTGACGGTATTGCGGACAGTATCGCAATTATGATGAATTCCGCCATGCAGATAGAGCGATCCCGTTATTTACAGGCGGAACCATATGAACGAACAGG